>Ga0134126_10000234_pt1 | contig 72194 bp, 52 predicted proteins | sample KB31752_FD_96881 | JGI IMG/M metagenome (GOLD analysis project Ga0134126, IMG submission 96881) | Terrestrial soil microbial communities with excess Nitrogen fertilizer from Kellogg Biological Station, Michigan, USA - KB3-175-2 | ecosystem: Environmental > Terrestrial > Soil > Unclassified ...
ATTTTTAGACTGATTTTTTATGCAAAATATGAAATATTTAGGTAAATTTGACTATATGAATGCCACAGTGGTTATTAGATTATGCAAAATTTAGCAAACTAGCCCGTTTTGGGGAATTGCTGATAAAACTAACAAAGTCTTGCCATTTTGTATATACAATGCTAAAATAATAACTTCATTTAGAAAGGCAAATAGTCGTGAAAAACCTTACCCCTCTGGCCGGACAGACAGAATATTAACCTATTTATCCAAAGGATCTGAGATAATATTGTACTGATAAATAATTTTGATTTGTATTGGTAATGGTATAGTCGTAGTAAAAAATTAATTGGTGGCTTGACAAAATCAAGACTGGCAAAGTAAGGCAGAACATGTTAGTAATTAATAAATCAACACTTAAATTGGCGAGTTACCGCTGTTGTGCCCTGTGGTTAATTGCCTTGGTGGCTATCGGTTTTATTGATAAACCGCTTGCTTTATATATGCATTCTGCGGGCTGGGATCAGTTAATTTGGTTGCGCCATATTAGCAGAGGCCTGCTGCAACCGCTGCTGATTCTGACTATGCTTATCTTATTTGCGTATGAATTGCGTCCTCGTCTGCTTGGTGGTGTCTTGTTAGTTGCATATTTTTATGCGGGATTAAAATTAACCTTAGCCATAAAAGTAGGTTTGAAAATAGTTTTTGGACGCTATTGGCCAAATACCTGGATTAAGAATAATTTGTCCTTGATTCATGATGGCGTATATGGGTTCAATTGGTGGCATGGGTTTGGCGATCAAGGGAGTCTTCCTTCTGGGCATGCAGTTTTGGTGATTTTTTGTTGTACCTGGCTCTATCTGGTAATGCCGCGCTTACGTTATTTGTTGGCATCAATTGCAGCGGTGTCGATATTGCCTATGATTATTCTTAATACACATTTTTTGGGTGATTGTCTAGCTGGGATTGGACTTGGGTATTGGTGCGCAGTTATGTTGGCTTTTATCTGGCAAAACGTTTTACGCCCATATGTCTATGTTATCAAAGTTGGCAAAAAATCTGTAAATTGAGGAAACATAGTTACCCGTTATCATATAATATATAATAGATTACCGCCTGCACGGGAATGACATAAGTATAGAGTCAGTGAGGTACAATTATTCATCATGAATTTAGATCGCCACGCTACCACACGCGTGTGTACGCTCGCGATGATGTGTGTTATTCTTTATGTTCCGGCGGCGGTTTTTACCGACGATGGATTACTCACAATGATGATCGTCTTCTGGCTTGCAATGACGACCCGATATATTTACTTAGCGGCGCTTTCGCCTACCATATAACCACCGGCTAAATCTTGATACAATTGCACGATTGTATTTAATTGTGCGATTTTTGATTGAGTTACTAAAATGGCAGCATTATCCATATTAACCTTATTTGTTAGTAATGTCGGATAACTATACAAACCTTTTTCATAACTAATTTTTGCCAAATCATAAGCTACTTTACTACTATCATAATTTTTAAACTGCGTCGCCAAACTTTTGGCAAACTTATCATGTGCAGATAAGTCATTATCTACCGCTGCAAAAGCAGAACGCACCGTTTGAATATAACTGTAATATGCGGCATAATATGCGCCCTTAGCCTGCTGGATTTGTCCATAAGTACTAAAGCTTAGGATAGGCATGGTTGCCGCAATCTGGTTATTCCAAAACCCATTACCAGATGTAAATAATTGCTGTAGCTGTGGTGAAGCATACCCGGCAGCGCCAGTTAATGAAACTGTTGGAAAGAATGTAGAAGTTGCAACTCCAACATTTGCATTAGCCGCAATTAATTGTTGCTCACTTTGCTGTACATCCGGACGATTTCGAAGCACACGCGAAGGTAAATTAACCGGTACAATGTTATCTGTTTTAACCGCCATGAATGGCATACCACGTTTTATTTCACCAGGGTTTTGGTTAAGTAGTAGACGTAATGTATTTTGCGCATTAACAACATTATTTTGTAAGATCGGAACCTGTACAGCTGCTTTTTCATATTGCTGCTCGTATGACTGCAACGTATATAAGGAAATAAGCCCCTTCTCATACTGAATTTTACTCAAGCGTAATAAATCAGCTAAATCAGCAACCAACTCCTTTTGCAATGTTAATAAATAATCTTGTCCCAAATATGCAAAATATCCACCTGAAGTTTGACTTATAACTGTTAGTCTTACTGCGTCTTTAGCTGCTTTAACCGCCGCCAGATTGGCTTTAGCAAATTTAGTTGAATTGATTAATTGAAATATATTTAATGAATAGCTTGGTAAAAAACCCGCTCCATATCCCGGGTTAATTAAATCAAATGCTGTATTCGTATAACCAGCTATTGCAGAAATGTTGGGAATCCATGAATACTCGATTTGCTTTAGCTGGCCTGCTGCCGCTTTAACATTACCTACCGCAACCTGGATATTATTATTATTTTGTAGAGCACTTTCAATTAGATAAGTTAATTGTGGGTCATTAAATTTGCTCCACCAGGCTAGCTCTGGTAAGTTAGTATTTGCACCAGGTTGTGATAAATAATCACGGCTATTCCAGGCTTTAGGGGCATCCGCTTCTGGCTGCTGATATGTAGGTCCAAGCAAGCCGCAGCCAACTAGGAACATAATTAACAAAATCAGTAATGCGTTTTTATTTCGCAACATTTATAATGCCTAAAACATAAGAGAGAAGATTGCCACGCTTTGCTCGCAATGACAGGGCAGGATTGCCACGCTTTGCTCGCAATGACGGGGCATGGATTACCACGCTTTGCTCGCAATGACGGGGCATGGATTACCACGCTTTGCTCGCAATGAGAGAGTAGGATTGCCACGCTTACTTCTAATGAATCAAGATGTAATAAGTAATACGCCTCCACCCCGTCAGGCATAGCCTGCCACCCCTCCAGAGGGGAATTATAGGTTACTTCCAGTCGGGATGCGCGTTTTTGGGTCCTAATTCAAATGGGCCAAACTCATCTACCTGGATAACATCATTCACATATTTAGCTGATTGCTGTAACTGCTCTAACTCATCTTGGGTGATAATTCCAAGCGCTAATGCCTCAGGAGCTATCTTTAAAACATAACCTCTGGTTAATTGTTTGTCTTTAACCGCCTGACGAATTTTGGCCTTAATTGGAGCAACCGCCAAAACAGCTTTAAATGTTACATCCATCCGCCCTGCTACATCAGCATAATCTTCAGGAACATAACACATTGCCCTAAATTCCTCACGAATAGACGAATTATTTAACAAACTCTGGGCTATTTTAAATTCTAATTTATCCGCAGGTTTTTTATATGGTTTGCCATACGGAAATAAAACAAATTTAATTACTTTACCAAGCGTTGGCATAGTAAAGTTATCTAATACTTCAACTAACGCATTCTGTGCTTCAAATAAACAATATTGCATTACCCAGCTAACAAAATCCTCATGGACTTCCTGATCACCATTATCCTTGAAATATTTCAAGCTGGCACATGCCATATATAAATAGCTCATCACATCACCCAAGCGTGCAGACAAGCGTTCCTTACGTTTTAATTCACCACCTAAAACAATTAATGCCACATCATTTACATTCGCAAAAGCTGCAGATAATCTGCTAATTTGCTTATAGTAGCGATTCAATTTGGAGTGTTTATAACCTGGAGCAAGTAAGCCACCAGTGAATGCATGGAAAATCGCACGTACTTTATTGCCCGCAAAATAGCCTATATGACCAAACATCGCTTTATCAAAAGCTTTTACGTCACCACTAGTTAATGATTCATATTCAGCACGAATAAATGGATGACAACGCATCGCCCCCTGACCAAAAATCATCAGGTTACGCGTCATAATATTCGCACCTTCAACAGTAATAGCTACCGGAACTGCCATATATGCACTAGCCATATAATTATTTGGACCTTCCATAATAGCACGACCAGCATGAATATCCATAGCATGATTTAAAACTATACGTCCATTTTCAGTTAAATGATATTTTGCAATGGCTGAAGCAACTGACGGACGAACACCAACATCAACCGCCGTAACAGTAAACTGTCTGGTTGCATTCATCATATAAGTCAGACCGCCCATTTTAGCCAATGCTTCTTCAATTCCTTCAAAACTACCGATTGGAACTTTAAATTGCTCACGTATGGCCGCATATGCCGAAGTCATAACCGTAGAAAATAAGGCATTCGATGTACCACATGCAGGTAATGAAATTGAACGGCCAATTGACAAGCATTCAACTAACATCCTCCAACCCTCACCAGCCATTTTTTGACCACCGATAATCCAATCAATAGGGATAAAGCTTTCCTTAATTCGTACCGTACCATTCATGAAGGCTTGTTTTAACGGGTATAATCTATTCCCAATTTCTAAGCCCACATGATCATGTGGCAATAATGCACAGGTAATACCAACTCGACCTACACCGTTTAATAAGCCATCCGGATCTTTTAATTGAAATGCCAAACCAACCAATGTTGCAACAGGAGCTAACGTGATATATCGTTTATCAACATTACGCAATTTTATACCCAATACAGTTTTACCATTATATTCGCCCTGGCACACAATCCCTTCATCTGGAATTGAAGTTGCGTCACTGCCCGCCGTTGGACCAGTCAGTGCAAAACACGGAATTTCAAGACCATCCGCAAGACGGGGTAAATAATAATCTTTTTGCTCTGTTGTACCATAATGAAATAATAATTCGCCAGGCCCTAATGAGTTAGGTACCATAACACACACAGCCGCAGATGGGCTTCTGGTTGAAATTTTCATTACAATTTGAGAATGCGCCGCCGCAGAAAAACCAAGACCACCATACTGTTTGGCAATTACCAAACCAAAGAATTTATTTTGACGAATATAATTCCAGGCTTCAACAGATAAATCACAAGTTTTTTCAATAATATCCCAATCATTTAGCAATGAACATAGGTGTGCAACCTCATTATCCAGAAAGCTTTGCTCCTCTTTGGTTAATTCAAATTTTTTGATATTATGCAATAATTCAAAATTTGGCTCCCCACGAAAAACCTCTTGTTCATACCAGGAGTCCCCTGCATTTAAGGCTAATTGCTCTGTTTCTGAGATACTCGGCAGCACCCCTTTAGCCTTAGCAAATATCATACGGCTTAATAATAATCGTAACGGAGGAAATCCAAAAAATATAGCTATTACAGCTGATATAATTGCAAATAAATAACCAACAACATGATTTACATGTGTCCCTGCCATAAAATATAGCAACACAAAACACACAATCATTGCCACGTCCCAGGTTAATATCCTCGGGCTAAAATATATAACCACTAAAGTGATTAACAGGTAACCCAGAATGAATAATCCAGTCATTTTTATCTTCCTTTTTTATAAATGATTTATAGTTATTTCCATGTCTAAAATAGTTCTGTATATTGCCGGGATTCCCGCCTGCGCGGGAATTACACAAGCAGGAATAACGTCCCCACCCCGTCAGACTATGTCTGACACCCCTCCAGAGGGGAATTAGCGTCACGCAATGCTAGTGCGGTTCTTTGGCATATTGCTTAATTAAACTTGCCTTATCAATTTTACCTACTAATGTTTTGGGTAATTCATCAACAATAATAATATTGCGCGGCAATTTATACCCAGTTAATTTTTCTTTACACCGCTTTCTGATTTCCAATTCATCAATTTGTTGGTTTGGCTTTAACACAATATATGCAACTACAGCCTCACCAGACTCTTTGTCATCTACACCAATAACTGCTGATTCTTTAATTTGTGGAAACTCATCTAAAATTTCTTCAACTTCAGCCGGATAAACATTAAATCCGGAAACAATTATCATTTCACTTTGTCTGCCAGTTATAAATAACTTTCCTTGTTCATTTAAATAACCCAAATCTTTGGTATTAAACCATCCGTTATCATCAAAAGCGTCTGTACTTGCCCCAGGATTATTCCAATAACCACTCATTACTTGCGGACCGCGAATAAAAATCAAGCCGATTTCACCCTGAGGTACCACTTCTTTCGTTTCCATGTTACGAATTTCTAGTTCAGTAGATGGAATTGGGAAACCTACTGAACCATCAAATGTGTTATTAAATAAATTAAGTGTCACAGCGGGAGAAGCCTCCGTCATTCCATAACAATTACTTGGATAAACCCCAGTTGCCTCAAACCATTTTTTTGCAACTGACGCATGAGCAGGCATCCCACCAGCTACACTATACTTGAATGATGGAAATTTGGCAGCTAAAAACTCTGGGGAGTGAAGCAAAAGATTGTACAAGGTATCCAAAGCATTAAAAATATAAAATTGGTTACTTTTTAATACTCCTATCAATTCTTTTACATTCCTCGGATTTGGCACTAAAACATTTCCACATCCAGTAGAGAAAAATGCAAGCAAATTGGCGGTTAGTGAAAATATATGGTAAAGCGGCAATGCCCCAATTAAAATCTTCTTTTCAAACCCACCATCGACCTGTGGTTCAATCCAGGCATGAACTTGCAGTATATTCGCAATTATATTTCTATGCGTTAAAATCGCACCCTTTGGTTTTCCCGTGGTTGCTCCTGTGTACTGAATAAATGCAGTATCGGTATCAGCAACTTCTGGACGTACCAATAATTTTTTACTAGAACAAATTAGTTTGCGAAAATCGTGTGCAGTATAAGCATATCCAACATTTACACGTTTAATATATTTAATAACGAAATTAAATAGTTCGCGCTTAAAAAAGGGGTATGTATCACCAATTTTGGTAACAATAACATCATTTAAAAGTTTTTTTGCATAGAGGCTATCCAGTTTTGCTGCCATCACATCCAAAACTATTGCTGTTTTAGCCCCAGAGTTTTGAAGAACAAATTCAATTTCAGTTGGAGTATATAATGGATTTATATTAACAACAATTGCACCTAACTTCAAAACGGCAAAAACACTTACCGGGTATTGAATAATATTAGGCATTATTAACGCTACCCTGTCACCTTTTTTTACACCAATCTCAGCTAATGATGCCGCTAAAGTCTCCACATAAACTGAAATTTCAGCAAATGTCTTACTCACACCGTGACATTTAAATGCCATAGATTTGGCGTACTTGACAAAAGCAGTGTCTGCCATTGATACCAAAGTCTCACCAGTTAAATGAATTTCATTCGCAACCCCTGGAGGATAGTGTTTCAGCCAAATTTTATCCATGCTTATTATACCCTCTCAAATATTCCCGCTGCACCCATTCCTGTTCCAATACACATCGTAACCATTCCATATTTCTTGCCTGTACGACGTAAACCATGAAGTAACTTAGTTGTCAAAATAGCCCCTGTAGCCCCTAAAGGATGGCCAACCGCAATTGCTCCACCACAAGGATTTACTTTAGCAGTATCCAATTTCAAATCATGAATTACGGCTAAACTTTGCGCAGCAAATGCTTCATTAAGCTCAATCCAGTCAATTTGATCAAGTTTAAGACCAACTTGCTCTAGCACCATTGGCACTGCTTTTACCGGACCAATACCCATTATCCTTGCTGGCACTCCCGCAACTGCGAAGCCAAGAAATTTACCCAATGGGGTTAAATTATGTTTCTTTAAATAATCTTCACTAACTAAAACCAAACACGCAGCACCATCTGACATTTGTGAACTATTTCCAGCCGTAACACTGCCTTTTGCAGCAAATGCTGGCTTTAATTTGGCTAGAGCTTCTAAGTTAGTATCTGCACGAGGACCCTCATCAGTATCTACTATAACTTTTTTATTTACTATTTTACCTGATTTTTCATCAGGTAGATTATGCTCTACTTCAATAGGTAATATCTCATCCTTAAAGTAGCCAGCTTTAATTGCAGCAATTGCCTTTTTATGACTTTCTACCGCAAAAGCGTCTTGATCTGCCCGGCTAATCTTCCATTCATTGGCGACATTCTCTGCGGTAATACCCATTCCATAAGCTATTGCAACATTCTCATCTTTTTTAAAAATTTCAGGACTAGGACTCCAATCATTGCCGCCCATTGGTATCAAGCTCATACTCTCCACACCACCAGCTAGCATCACATCAGCATGACCCAAGGCAATCACATTAGCTGCCATTGCAATTGAATTTAAACCAGAACTACAATAACGATTTACTGTAATCCCTGGTACGCTATCTGGTAATCCTGCTAATAACGAGGCAATACGAGCCACATTTTGTCCTTGCTCTGCTTCCGGAAAAGCACAACCAATAATAACATCGCTAATATCCGCTGGATTTACCTTTGATTCGGCAACCACATTTGCAATTACTTTAGCCAATAATTCATCGGGACGTTGTTTGGCAAATCCACCACGTTTCGCTTTACCTACCGCGGCCCTTTTGGCCGCTACTATGTATACTGCTTTGTTCATTAGTTCTTATCCTTATTAATTTCTAAGTGGCTTACCGTTTGTAAGCATATATTCAATACGTGCTGCAGTCTTCTCTGTTGTAGCCAATTCAATGAATTTTTCTTTTTCTACATTTAATACCCAGTTTGAACTAACTACAGACCCGTTTTCGATTTCGCCGCCACACATCACTGTTGCAATATTTTTGGCAATCAACAAATCATGATCAGATATCTGTCCACCTGCATACATATTCGCCAATAAACCATTAACTGTTGCAATACCTTGCTTGCCAAATACTTTAAATTTAGCCTCTACCGGTGGTCTAAAGTCAGATATGGCCATAAACTTAGCTTTTTCTTTAGCAATTAATAATATCTCTTTGCTATTCATAACAATGGTATCAGAATCACGTAAAAAGCCCATCTCTTGGGCTTCACGGGCTGAACCCGCAACTTGTGCCATCGCCAGATTTTTATAACGTTTTTCAAAATCTTTCCACGGATCTATTGCTAATGATGCACGATACGCCATTTCAGTAGTACCGCCCCAGCCCGGTAATAAACCAACACCAGCTTCAACCAAACCTATATATGATTCAAGCGCAGCAACTACTCCATGACAATGCAACATAATCTCACAACCACCGCCAAAAGTAAAACCTTTAACTGCAGCAATAATAGGAACCTTGCTATAACGAATATTTTGTGTAATCGTCTGATGACCGTCACCTATAACCTGTTTTACACCTTCTTCGCCATTCATCATGAAGGAAAAACCAAACTCTTCTAAATTGGCACCTGCTGAAAACACATCTTTATACTGCCAAATAACCATAGCCACACATTTTTCTTCAGCAACCTTTATTGCTTCATTGATTCCGTACAATACATCGTTATTAATCGTACACATTTTTGTTTTAAACGATAATATACCTACATCGTCTCCAGTATGCCATAGTTTAACACCAGCGTTTTCATACAGAACAATTTCCTTAACATCTGATTTTTCATTAATCACCAAATCCGGGAATAACTGACGTTTGTACACAGGTAATGAAACTCTTTCGACAAGCGCATTTTTCTTGATATTAAAATGTTTATTATCAATATATACTCCAGAATCTAATTTTGACACCCACTCCGGTAACTTTTTATTTCCCAAAGTTCTACCTGCCTCGATTTCGCCAGCAAGCCATTTAGCCGTTTTTTGCCATCCGGCGCTTTGCCATATCTCAAATACGCCTTCACTCCAACCAAAGCCCCAACGAAGAGCAAAGTCCATATCTCTTGGAGTATCCGCGATTTCACCCAATAATACAGCACAGTAATGAAATATATCACGGAAACATGCTACTAAAAACTTTGCCTCAGGTGAATCAGAATTAATTAAAGCGTCAAATTTTTCAGACCAATTCTTCATACGCAAAATCTCTAATACTTTGGGATCGGCGCGTCTATCAGCCAGACGATATTCACCTGTTGCCAGATCAATAACTTTTATGCCATCTTTATCTTTTTTAAAGACACCAGCTTTTGTTTTTTGTCCCAGTGCACCAGCTGCCATTAGTTTGTCCATCCAAACCGGCACCTTATAACAAGCTTCCCAGCCATCGTGACAATTATCTAACATGGTTTTTGATGCATGGGCAAATATGTCTAAGCCTACTACATCGGCAGTTCTAAAAGTTGCACTTTTAGCCCGACCCAGATTTTTACCAGTTAACTGATCTACAACTTCTAGCGGAATATTATATTTTTCAGCATGAATACATGCGGCTAACATAGAAAATACACCCAAGCGATTAGCAATAAAGTTTGGTGTATCTTTAGCCAATATAACACTCTTACCCATATTGGTTACCAGGAATGTTTCTAATGCTGGCAAGACTTCCGCATTTGTATTTTTATGAGGAATTAATTCAACTAGCGGCATATAGCGAGGTGGGTTAAAAAAATGTATACCACAAAAACGGCTTCTTAGTTTCTCTGGCAAACTTTTTGATAATAATTCTATACTTAATCCAGATGTATTTGAGGCAATAATTGCATGGTCATTTACGTGGTCGGCAATCTTAGAATATAATGCTTCTTTCCAATCTATACGCTCGGCAATTGCCTCAATTATTAGATCACAACCGACTAGCAAATCAAGGTTATCATCATAATTACCAATAGTAATATAATCTAAGCTCTTGCTCCAGGCTAAAGGTTTCGGACTTAACTTTTTTAATCCATCAACGGCCTTCTTGATTAAATCATTAGCGCCGCCGCTATTTGCTTTAAGGTCAAATAAAACCACCGGAATCCCGGCATTACCAAAATGAGCTGCTATTTGAGCTCCCATTACTCCAGCGCCAAGCACTGCTGCTTTGCGAACGTAAAAATTGTCATGCATATAAAAATTTGCCTTTCGTATTAAATTAAACTGGGTGATTGTACGTTTATCAAGGGTATAAATGCTTCGTGCGGCGCAGCAAAAAAGCCGACTATTTTAAGTCGGCTTTTATCTGGTGCTATATTTTTTAGATTCGGTCCTTGCGACGCAAGGTAACATGATTGTTAACATACCATTGCTGCGCCATAGATAATGTATTATTTACTAACCAATATAAGACCAATCCGGCCGGAAAGAAGAAAAACATTACACTAAATGCTACTGGCATAATTTTCATCATTTTAGCCTGAACCGGATCACTCGGCGGAGGATTTAAAAATGTTTGCAAAAACATAGTTCCGGCCAAAATTACTGGAAGAATATAATATGGATCAGGTAAGCTTAAATCGTGTACCCATAAAAAACTGGCCTGACGTAGCTCAACAGAAGACAGTAGTGCCCAATATAAACCAATAAATACCGGGATTTGCATAAGCATTGGGATACATCCACCAATTGGATTTACCTTTTCACTGCGGTATAGGCCCATAATAGCCTGTTGCAGTTTAACCTTATCATCCTTATGCTGAGCTTTTAGCGCTTCCATTTTCGGACCCAGGGCTTTCATTTTAGCCATAGAAATATAACCAGCTCTGGTTAATGGATATAGAACTGCTTTAACCACCAAAGTTAGCAATATAATTGCCACACCCCAGTTATTCACCAAATCAAATATTTTAACTAACAACCAAAATAATGGAGTTGCAAAAATATATACCCAGCCATAATCCTTGGTTAGTTCTAGGTTTGGTGCTGTTTTTGCTAATACTTTATAATCTTGTGGTCCCACAAACAGTGGCACACCAACCGTGTAGGTTGAATTTGCCTTAATTGCTGGTAAGTCAGTTAAAATACCAGCTGAAGCCAAATTACCAACTGGTTTAAAGTTTAAACGACAATTTACACCATTAAAACAAACCTGCTCTTGTCCATATCCATTTAACAGCCATAAAGCAGCAAAGTAATGTTGAATAAAACCAATCCAACCATTATTCGTAGCTTCTGGATAACTAATATCATTTTTTGCCAGATTACTAAATTTAATCGTATTGAATTTAGCCTCATTGGTAAAATATGTCGGACCAGTAAATGTATGAACAAATTTGGTCTCACCATCCGGAGCTTCTTCATCCCGAAGTAGTCTCCAGTACGCAGATATTCCTGATAACGGAGCTGCTGTATTGTTAACAATTTGATAAGCAATATTTATAACGTAACTATCACGCGTAAATGTGTAGCTCTTGATAACATTTATACCATTTTGGGTATAATTCAGATTCACTGTCAAAGTTTTTTGATTAGGCGCCAGTATGTAATTAGGTTTTTCACTGGTAAATACGCTGGTATGGGTTGGTAAACCACTCTCACCGACCAAACCTGTTTGAGCGATAAAAACGTGTTTATCATCATTTAATAGTAATGGGTACGGTTCTTTAGCATTATCTTGCTTGCCATGGTTTAATAAATCAACATCACGTAGATCACCACCAATAGTATTTATCTTTACCTGGAATAAATCAGTAGTAACTGTAATATTACTGCCAGTATTCAAAATAGCATTATTATCGGTAACCATTTGATTATTGTTAGTCCCATTTGCCACAGCCCCTGCAGTTGTCTGGATATTAGCTGTTGGAGCAGGTTGTTGGGGAGCAATAAATTTTTCCCAGACCAACATTAAACCTAAAGATAAAGCAATAAATAATATTAAACGACGTGAGTCCATATACAATAAAATCCTATAATAATAAAAGTTGGGTTATTTTACCGGGTCATAACCACTACCACCACCCAGGCATTTAACTGGGTGGCAACGCAAAATGCGGCGCAATGCCATAATCGCGCCCCGGATTATACCATATCTTCTAATCGCAATTACGGCATACTCTGAACAGGTTGGATAATAACGACAGCTTCTGGGTAAAAATGGGCTAATACACAGTTGATAAAAGCGAATGGGTAAAATTAATAATTTAGTTATCATGCTCGATCTTAGAAATTTTTGTTAAAAGCATGGTTACACAAGGCAATTAGAATAGTAAAGCCTCTTTCATGTAATTACCCACAGCTTTGTCACGACGCGCTCTATCTGGGGCTATTTTTTGCAGGCTAATTGTGCCAGAGTTTCTTGCGACAAACCAGAGACGTTTGTAACTACATCTAACGATATACCCTGCAAAAGCATAGCTTTTGCCATTTCCAGTTTTCCTCTGGCTTCACCTATCTCTATACCTTCTTTTTTAGCAAGTCTGGCGGCTTGCTCTAATTGGACTTGATGAGTCTCAACCAAACTAGCCTCAAAACTTACATCCTCCCAATATTTATCATATTCCCTACGTTTTTCTGGGGATAATTTTAAAACATCTAACTTCTCTTTAGCACTTAATATTCCCTGTGCATCAAAACCAGCTTTGATTGATTCATGCTTGAGTAAATACACCCATTGATCAAATTTATCATGGATTATATCGGCAAACTTCTTTAACTGGATTATGTAATAGGTCGGAAATATATCTGATGGTGACGTATGATGCTTGTTTAACTTGTTTATATATAAGTCTACACTATTATCCGTAAGTTGGAGTGTATCTTTGGTATGAACCCCAGTAAAGTCAGTCACACCCTTGTAAACATAATCACTACCAACACCCAGATTAAAAAACAAAATACTTACTGATATTACTTTAGGCACCTTGCTGTATGGTTGTCCTTTGCCCATATATTCAGAAATCAGCTTGGAAGTACCAAAGAGGATTCTATGATAAAAATCCCATTCGCTGGCAGTTTGCACTTCAATAATGATTTTTTCACCTGAGGCTGTATTTACCAGCACATCAACTCTATTAAATTTATTATCTGAATGATTCTGATTAGATTCGCTTTCCAATAATGAAATTATTGTGATTTGCTCGCCTAGTAATTCAGAGAGGAAACCTTCCAAAATATCAAAATTAGCTTTGCTACGTAACAGATTCTTTATTGCCCAGTCAAACCGGACTAATTTATGTTCAGACATGATTTACTTATACCTATAATATTTACAGTAACATGATTTTACCATTTTGCAGAGTATTTATGGAAAATTTCATCAAATTCCACCACTTTATTTTATATCCAAACGCAACTGTAAATCAGAAATCCATTCGGTAAAAAAATAATTAATAACCGGGAGGTATTCTTACCGCTCGAGAACGGTGAAAGCATATCATTCAACGATCCTGCCCTACCTGATATGTTGCATGATCATTTAAGTTATACTCCCGGCATTAATAACCCGGTTGGAATTATTTTAAGCAAAGAATCTGAGTTTTACCTGCAGCATGATGATTATCGTATTGAATCTTACCAAACTACGGTACCTGGACAAATAAAAAATAGCTTGTTGTTACCGGAAGAAGATGTAAGGTTTTACAAAAATGGATGGGCTTTTCCTAATCTTAGCCCTTTTGTTCCTGGATGCATCAAAATTGAATCAATGAATTAGCAATATCGACTGAATTCATTTAAATTAATCAGCCTTTTCCTGTTTCAGAAATTTTTTAGTCAGGTGGGTAAGTTCAGCGTTTACAGGGTTAAAGTCTGTTTGCACAAAACACTTATGGACACGAACTATCATATCATAGTTATTCCAAAGCACATGATTTAGCCTGAAAAATTCACGAATAACCCGCTTCATGTAATTGCGTTTATTTGCCCGTTTATGAACTTTCTTACTTACTATTAAACCTAAACGAGAATTGTTTTTTTCATTTGGTTTAAAATATATTTTTAAATATGTGCCAGAACGAACTTTACGAAAAAGAAAAACGGATGAAAACTCATCCGCTTCTAATAATCGATGTATCTGTGCAAATTTATAATTTTGCAAATTAATCAAAGTCCTTAAGCCGATAACTTTACTCTACCACTAGCACGGCGCGAATTAATAATTGCACGACCTGCTTTAGTTTTCATTCTAGCACGGAAACCGTGAGTACGCTTACGCTTGATCACAGAAGGTTGAAATGTACGTTTCATGATGTCTTGTCCTTATATCATTTACTTGAGTCGGTTATTATAACATACTTCTAAATTATTTTCACAATTAAAATATTTGCGAATAAAACTCCCGTTTAGATCATGAGGTTTGGCCAGAAACTTGGTATAGAGTAAACTCCATATCCAATGAGTCTTTATATATACATTCATTTGATCCATCACTATCCAAATCAAGTGAATATATGAATTCTAATGGAGTCGCACCCCCATTAATACCACGCCAGTAAATAACATTAGGGGCTACCCCAGTAGTCGCGGTCCATGTGTAACTACCAGAACCAGCATAGGAATCAGTCCCCTCTGATGGTAGAGGCGGTAGTGTATATGTTATATCCTTAGGTTCAGGGCATGTAATATCTGCCGCGGCTAAAGCCGAATTTATTAACCCAATACCAGCCGCTGTGGCAAAAGCCGCACTAAAAATGATTTTTTTCAACATTTTCATTTATCCATTCTATATTCCAACTACTTTATACGTTACCCTAATGTGAATAGCACATCTCAAACTCGGCAAAATGCACACATCGCCACGTTTTCGTTAGTATATCTTAAAATTCGAAAAATTGGAATACGGAATTTCCGTAATGTAGATCAAATAAGGTATTGCACAATTTTTGTTAATAATAGATTCCGCCTACCTTAAGCGTGTATGCGCGGGATTTATTACTATATTTTTTGCACACCAAATATCTAAAGTATTATATAATCACCCCCTGGGTCTATGTATTAATGTTGAAATATACCGCCAATTTTTCAAATGTTTCGTAATAATCTTTGACCTTTTTTACATATTAAACTCTAAATTAAGAATGATCTTGTTAGTTAATCAAATGAATTACCTAACAAGAATAGTTTTTTTTGGAGAGAATTAATATGAGAGACTTAAAATTCATGGCAATTTGTATTGCCACAACAATATTAACGGCATGTAGCGGAGGCGGGTCTTCCGGCAGCAGTGGTGGTGGAACACCATCACCAACTCCGGCGATTGCCAGCACTGGTGTTAATATTGGTAATGTATCAACCATTCCTTTAGGTTTAGGCGGCGGTACAACATCTGCTACTATTACTAATAATTACTCAACACCGCTCACACTTAAAAATGCTACGTATGTTCAATACGGGCCTTCGGGTACAGGAAAGGCACAAGATGCCACTACATCAGTAAGCCCAGTTAACACAGCTTTATGTAGCAATATTCAGGCTAATGGTACATGCAGCCTCGTATTATCTACTCCAGCTGATACCTCACAAGATGGACAGTATATGTTGACCATGAATTATATTAACCCAAGTGATCCACAAAAAATAATTCCCATTTCTACATTGGTTTCTTATTCAGGCTCAGTACCAACAAGTCCCACAGGTGTTCAGTACTCTATAATAAACAATACAGTGTATAATTCAGCCAATGCTTCCACATCGTATTCTGTGCCTTTTATTCTGACTATTGGTGCTAATAGTTTATCAGCCACCAGTCAGAACAATAACCCAGCTTTTGCTCCAACAATTAGCTGTGCTGGTACTGCTCCATACCCAGCGGGTACTGCATGTACTTTATTGGTAGTTATTTCCGGGACAGGTACGGCAGATACCATTTCTGGCAATATAACAGTTACCGCAAATGCTAGTGCAGCACAATTAAAAAGTGATAAATGGGACATAAAAGGTTCAACCGGGTATTTATTTAACGTGCCAATTACTGTTGTACAAAATAACACAGGTAATTTAGTTACTTCAGCAACTAATGTAACGGTTAACCCAGCTAATGGCACCTCTCCACAAACTATTACATTACTTAATAATGGTGCTGGATCAATCACTGGTATAAGCATTCAGGGAAATACTCCAACTATAGTAAGCGCAAACACATGCCCTGCAACATTGATTACTGGCGCATCGTGTACATTTGCGGTAAATGCAACGCTAACCCAAAATGCCCAATCTTCGGTTGTAGTTAATTATACCTCTAATGGTACCAATAATTCAATTGCTTTTAACGTAATTTACATAGTACCATCTTCAACCGCCGGATTATCAATGACCACTAGCGGCAATTTAAATAATACCGTAATAAACACAACAAATACTATAAATATTAGTGTTACAAATACAGGTAGTGCAACGTTAAACAATATTGCCTTTACACCTCTAACTATTGCTGGGATGAGCTATGGAGCTGGTGGTAGTTGTGCAACTAATGGTTCCCAATCCTTACCTGCTGGAGCTAGTTGTACTTTAGTTATCCAATATGCGCCTACAGCTACTTCAACTGGTCCTTCATTTACAATCCGTGAAACTGCAAATTATGTAGCTCCTGATGGAAGTACAGGATCGTACACAGGGGCAGCAGTTGTGGTTAATTATACGGCCATTACGGGTAATGCATTTGTCTACATCACTCCAAATTACGTATCCTACGCAATCAGAGCAGATAATACTGATACAGCAACTCAAACCTTTACACTTGTTAACGCTGGTCCAATTAGTACCACCGTAAGTGCTGAAAGTTTAGCTAATCCTCCGGTTACAGCCTATACCTCTACTGGCGGAACTTGCGTTTTTCCGCAAACGCTAAACTCAAATCAATCGTGTACAGTTATTGCCAGATTTGGTCCCACAGCATCAACCATTAGTACTACCTCACAAATGACGGCCACATATACCACATCCGGTTCTACTACAGCTACAGCATTTTCTAACTTAGCCTTTACCAGCTCTCCAGCTGCATTAGTGAGTATTGCCAGTCTGGCTGTGACTGGTCAAACTGGCGGTAATGGCCAAACTAATCTTACACCTTATACTTTTATAAATTCACCAGCGGCAGCTCAGATTCAATTTACTTTAACTTATCAAAATACTGGTACACAAAGCGCAAATACTTTTAGTGTTGCTCTAAATACATTGCCAATTGGTTATTATTCTGCTGGTGGCACATGCAATTCCGGAGCAGGAGGCACCTCTACGTTAAATGCCTCAAGCACCTGTACAGTCATATTTAAGGCGGAAAGTACTGCGTTATATAACTCATATAGCCTAAATAGCCCTATACCATTTCAGCTGCCTGGATTTAGCTATGTCGATACCAATACGGGTCTAAATACAAATACAGCGCCAACCCTTGCGCCATATGGCGCCACTGTCTACGTAACCCCAACGGCTCTGGCTACCGTGACCGAATCAGCAGCGACTTGGACAACAGCTGCAACAGGTGGTACAAACACCCTTACTTTCCTGGGTGGTTCTGGAACTCCAGCTAATACCCAGGTTACCATTTTAAATCAAACCAACTTCACTGCGGGAGGAACGTTTACATTTAATTCTGGTAGCGGCAGTGGCGGGGTAGGCGCCTGTATAATTACAACGATCAACGGCAACTGTACTATTGGAGTAATTAATGCAGCAGGCTTGCCATTAACAACAGTATATTTCTTCTATCTGGTATCTCCAGTTGCAACCCCTACACTCGGAATTACTGCATCAGGAAGTATTTCGTTTACAAGTTAAGCTGAATGAAATTATTTAAAACAGCTTTAATCTTTCTCACCTGCATTGTATTGGCTGCATGCGGCAGTAGCAGTAATGGCAGCGGCAATGGTAAAAATAGCGGCAGTGGAGGCGGTAACGGACCCTCTCCACCTACGCCAGGCAGCACTACGGGTGTTAATATTGGTAACATCTCTACTATTCCTCTGGGGAATAATGTTACCAATACATTTCTGGTAGTTACAAATAATTATCCTGATGTGGTGGCACTAACAAGCGCCACATACACCGTATATAATCCTTCTGGAGCAGCAACCGCGCATGATGCCCATGGGGTTGGCAGCCCGGTGAATGTAAATCAATGTGCTACTGTTCAAGGCCGTGGGTCATGTTCTGTTACAATCACAGTCCCAGATAATACAACACCTGATGGGCAATACTTAGTTACCATGAATTTTAGAAATAGTACAACTGGTGCGGTTTATACTACATCACAGCTTGTTTCTTACTCAGGTAATGTCCCAACCACATCAACAGAAATTACATTTTCAACTATAAATAATACCGTATACAATCAGGCAGGTCTTTCGACAACATACACGGTTCCTTTTTTACTTACCACACCACTAGACAATTTATCTGCCAGCAGTGAATATAATAATCCGGCTTTTGCACCAGCAATTAGCTGTCCGGGCAGTGGACCATACCCAGCCGGAACATTATGCACACTATACATAAAAATATCAAATACCGGAACAAATAGCCTTATTTCCGGGAACATAATCGTAAATACCAGTAGTTTAAGTAATAACACTTTGAAGCAATCAATTGGTATAAAGGGGCAAACCGGATATTTATTTAATGTGCCTGTTACAGTGGTACAAAATAATATTGGCAATCTGATTACCTCGGCAATTAACGCAATTATTAATCCGGCAGATGGTGCGCATGCCCAATCTATAACACTGCTCAATAACGGTGCTGCAGCAATAACCGGGATAAGTGTCACTTCTACAGGAGTAATTACCGCATCTAATGGATGCTCTGGTACATTAAATACAGGTTCGTCTTGCACTTTCACAGTTAATGCAAATCAAACAAGCAATGGCCAATCCTCTGTGACAGTGGGCTATACATCTGGCACTACCAATAATGTGCTAGCCTTTAATGTGGCATATATTGCATCAGCAACAACTCCGGCGCTCACAATGAGTACGAGCGGAACATTTAATAATACTGTAATCAATAATTCGAGCAGAACACTAAGTATACTAGTTACAAATGCCAGCACGGCAAATTTTACTAACATTAATTTTACACCGAGTAGCGCTATCCCCTCCGGTATGACCTATGTGAGTAGCGGTGGTGGGAGCAGCTGTGCAACAAATGGCACTCAATCTCTTAGTGCTGGCCAAAACTGTACTCTACAACTTCAGTATGCACCTACTACTACTGCAACCGGACCATCATTTATTATCCGTGAAACGGCACAGTATGCTGCGCAAGACGGCAGCACTGGATCATATACCGCAAGCACTGTAACCATTAACTACACCGCCATTACTGGTAATGCATTTGTTTATCTAACACCAAATCCGGTAACCTACGCCATCAGAGCAGATGGGAATGAATCGCAAACTCAAACTTTCACGCTGGTAAATACCAGCCCAACATTAAGCGCAGTGGTGCTTGCTGAAAGTCTGGCAACCCCTCCTGTCACAGCATATGCCACTGGAGGTGGGAGCTGCGGTTCTTTTCCGCATACCCTTGGTGCTGTCGGTAGCGGAACTGAATCATGCACAATCATTGCCAAATTTGGTCCAACGACAGCAACTATTAACACTTCATCTCAAATGACAGCAAACTATGTTGCAAACCCAACAACCAATGAATCGGCTAATACACTTTCAATTTTATCTTTTACCGCCTCACCAGCTGCATTAATCACTGTTAGTAATATTGTTGTAACTGGCACAAGCAGCGGTAACGGTAACACTCTTCCATACCAATTTACCAATTCACCAACAAACGTAATTCAGTTTACTATAACATATCAAAACTCTGGCACGCAGAGTGCAACGTCTTTCAATGTTGCAACAAATAATCTGCCAGTTGGTTACTATATTAATGAGGGTCTGTCTACATGTGGTCATGAATCAAGTGTTACTACTCTTGCAACCAGTGGAACATGTAATGTCGTATTTGCAGCAATGAGCCCTGGCAATTCGTATAATCCATATGCATTTTCTGGTCCACTAAATGTAAATATTCCGGGGTATAGTTATACTGATATAAGCACTGGCTTAAATACAAATACCGCACCCACTTTTTCTCCAACTTATACATCAAATACCATAAACGTAAATGCAAATTTGCTTGCTACAGTTACAACAGGTACACCAGTCTGGACTACAGCTACTGCAGGTGGAAGCAATAATTTTACTTTCACAAGCGCAACTAATGGTACCGTAATTACTATCCCGGCCACCCAGCTTACAATATTTACTTTAGGTGGTAGCCGTACCTGCACCATTAGTGCTGGAACTTGTACAATTAGTATAACAAATCCTGCCGGGTTTCCAATATCAACCGTAAATTTTTTGTATACAGCATCGCCATCTGGTTCAACACCTGGATCAGCCGGAATAATAAATTCAGCAAGCTTTTCCTATTCTAGTTAGTAAGATGGTATTATGTTAATTAAATGTTTTAAAAACTTTATCCTCTGCCTTGGCGTTACCTTAATTGGATGTGGTGTTGGTACTGCTGGTAACGGCAGTAGTAATAGCAGCACATCTCAGGGACAAGCAATATCAAGCTCGCCAAATGTCCAAATTGGCAATGTTGCTACCATTACATCAGCTAACTATACTGCTGGCGAATATACATTAGTTTTCATTAGTAATAGCTCCGATAGTGAGATAAGCTTACAAAACACCCAGATTCGTGCCAATGGACAAATCCTGTCAGCCTCCGCCATTAGCCCGTATGTAGACCTGGGTAATTGCCTGCAAATCGGCAAAAATAAAACTTGTAGTGCAAAAATTTTAACAAATCTAACACTACAAAGTTATCTTTTAACACTTACTTACTCCGATACATCTGGCAATAGCTATACTACCAGTCAAATTATTAGTTTTAATGCTTTCTTACCCGTACAAAACGGATTTATTTATGATGCTACTCAACTAAGTTTAGTTGGTAAAAGTAGTTTAAGTATACCGTTTCGCTTAGCCGATAACTATACAAGTATTAGCGTATCCATAAATGATAAACCCGCAGAGTTAAGCTGCAACCGGAATAATTACAATATAAATACATTGTGTAATGCGATTATAAAAAGCACAGATTTGTTAGTGGGAACAAATGCATTAAATCAGGTTACAATTACTGGCTCTGGTATGTCTGGAATAAAAAGCTCAACCCTTACACTATCAAATAATCAAGCCGCAAGCATCATTACCTCAGGGCAAAACGTGGTAATTAATCCAGATAATGGTACAAGTCCACAAACAGTGTATCTGTTTAATAATGGCCTAGTTAATGCAACTGGAATAGTTATTACACCACAAACCCCTATTATCATTTCATCGAATACCTGTGGTACCACTTTAGCAGCTAATACCGGCTGTTCATTTACAGTGAATGTATCCGGTAGCGTCGCCAGTGGACAATCATCTGTTGGAGTATCTTATTCAAATGGTCAGAATACGATGGTATTGTATTTTAATGTTAGTTATATTAATCAGTTTGGTCCTGCACTAACTCTGACCCAAAGCGGTAACTTTAACAATATAGCAGTAAATACCGGCCCTATATACCTCTCTATTAATGTTAGCAATACGGGTAGCAGTAATTTGACTAATCTACTATTTAGTAACCTTAACTTACAAAAAAGTAATATGTCATCATTTGCTGCTGACTCTACCTGTTCCAATGGTCAAAGTTTGGCAATTGGTCAGAGTTGTACAATGGTACTTAGTTATTCTCCTACTGCAGTAGAAACTGGTACTATTAATTTTATTCCCACAGCAACATATACCGACCCAAGTGGGTTAAATAGCCTCACGTACACCAACTCCCAACCCAATATTGCTTATTCGTCAATAGCAAGTGCCAGCTTTATAGCTGTAGGTGACTATGGTACAGTCATTAGTTCAACCAATAGCCCACCCACAACATGGACTGCCAATATTGACAGCCCATTTCCATCTGGAGGTGCCATTGCTAATGGGATCACAATTAATAATGGCAAATATGTAGTAATGCTAAGCACAGGGGTTGTAAAATCAAGCTCACAAAATGGTTTATTCTGGACAACTGCTGGCGCAACAAACTACAGTGCCAGCACTTGCGGTGTGGTTTATGACACAACAACATCGACTTATTATACTTGTGGAACATCCAATGCCGCCAGCGCTCCATGCAGTAATACTGGTAGAGGATGTATCCAAAGCAGCACCACACTTAGTGGCACATGGGCTCGCTTGTTTCAACCATCGCAGGCAGCTGCTTACAATAACATCTATTTCTTTAATAATGGTACTACTAGAACTTGTATTGCAACTTTTGCGGGTGCTTTAGCAAATGCGGGTATTTCCGCATCACTTAATGGTGCAGCATTTGTAGCACCCACATCAACAGGGACTTTACTAGCAAATAGCAACCTCTTTGGCATGGCTTTCAATACAACCCTAAATACAGTAAGTGCGTGGGCTACAACTGGTTTTAATACAACATCGGCCATTGCATCTGTTACCGGAACCTGGACCGCCAATACTACCAACAGACCAGCAAACAGCTCTGTAAGAGCCGCAACCTTTCAAGGTGGCATATATACTGTTGGCACTGCTGCTGGTAATATTTATACAGCAACGACAAGTGCTGGTGCCTATACATCAGTTTATACCGGAACAAGTCAAATAAACGGTATTACCTTCGGCAATAACACATATCTAGCAGCAAGTGCTGGTGGTCCTATAGAAAAAGTTGGCACTGGAAGTTGGACAATTGATACTTCGATTGCTGCAAACTATAACTCTGCATATTTTGATGGCAGCAATTTTTGGCTTACCGGAACTAATGTAATACACACATCTCCGACTGCACCGCCAGCCACTGGATCCTCATGGCAAGCACCAGGATTTGTTGACATTACCAAAAACGGAAGTAATTATTTAGCTATTGACATCTATGGTTTTATTTATAGCTCATCCAATCTCACCACCTGGATACAACAAACTAATCCAAGTGGACAACTATTAACACGAATTAAATGCCCAACAACAAACCTGTGCCTTGCCGTTGGCACAAGTGGCACCATTATTAAAACCATTGATGGTACCAATTGGACACAATTAAGCAGTGGCACTACTAATAATTTAAATGGACTTACTTGTCAACCATACCCAGGAAATTGTGCCGTAGCTGGCGGGACTGGTAGTGCGGGTTCAGGCACCGTCCTAATCAGCAGCGATTACACGACATGGTCAATTAAAACTTCATCCTTAGCTACCACAAATCTTAATGACGTTGCATTTTTTAATAATGAATATATTACAGTTGGTAGCGCCGGTACTCTTTTTATCTCAGTAAATAACGGCACTGACTGGATATCGAAAACAACAGGGGCTGGAACAAATGATTTGAATTCTCTTACCTGTGGTAGTTTAGGCTGTGTTGCCGTTGGTAACGCCGGAAATATCGTTTTCTCTGCAACAGGTAATACCTGGGGATTACAAACTTCAGGCACTACAAATAATTTGAATCGCGTGATTCTTAATGGCGTGTTAGTTGCAGTTGGCAACTCTGGAACCATCCTCCAATCCGCTAACGGAGTTACCTGGACTACAGCAACATTCCCCGCTACCAGCAGCAATACAACAGGGCTAAACAGCGTAATTAGTAATTAGTTCTTACTTAACTATAATACCAGTATCCGATAATTTCATGCAAGGCAATAGATGCAGAACTCATTGCCGCTGCCGATGGAAGGAAGTCTGATAATGATAGGTCCTCCCCAGAGCTAACATAATCAGTGGGAGCTGGTATCGGGTTTATACCATATTTGCGAAACAACATACTTGCTCGTTTGAGATGATAAGCTTGTGACACAAGAGCAATTTTTTTTATTCCTTTTGCCAATAGCATCTTAGTAACATATTTGGCATTCTCGTCGGTATTCCTTGAAATAATTTCTGCAAATATAGGGTTATGTAACCTATAAATCTTTAAAAGTGTATGCCGCATTACTTTACCTCCAGCATAATGTACGCCACTAACACCTCCTGAAGTTATAATGGGTAGATTCGGATATTTATGAGCAAGATATGCAGCATAGTTAAGTCTAATTAGCGTATTTGCACTTGGAACACCTTCTGTTTCATATTCAGAACATCTTCCATTTACACCACCATCCAAAACAACAATTGCCTGGACTGTTTCCATTTGTGCCTCACTAATAGGCGGTAGTTCTAAATTTGAGTGTAGACAGGACGCAAATAAAGGCATTGACTGAATGTATAGCGTAAGTAAACCAACAGTAACGATTGCCTTACCAATTAGTTTATATTTTTTTATTATATAAAACCCAATTAAAACTATACATATTGAATTTAATGGTGGTAGAAGAAAACATCGCAGTATACTGTGCAAAGTAATTAACATCAGATTCCAAACTCCTAATGATATAAACCACTGCCCTTAGCCCAAGAATGGTGGTTAATATCAATATACAAATCCGACAGACATTAATTTTTGTTTTTACTTATGCATAAGCTAACGTTACACTACCCTAGAAAACAGCTGAAATCGTATAGTAGATTTCAACTGATCTCTCTAGGATTATAGTTCATTTTTCATAGTAATGGGGGTGTTTTTATAAAAAATTGCGCGGCGTACAGTTAAACTTTTTTATGGAATACCAAATTATACACACAAATAAGCCACAATACCGGGTCTATTAGATAATCCCACAAATTTACCGAGTTCTGTAGTTTGGCCAAAAATGCAACTAAAGCAACGAGCCAAATTATGGCAAAAAGATAATTGACCTGCAAAAATAATATACAAAAAATAAATATTACCACCAATAGACCATGCGGCAAATACCCAAATACATAAATATCAAAAGGTACTATGTCCAAAGCGCACAGGTATAAAACTAAACCTATAACCGTAATTGCTAAACAAAATCTTCGATTGAATAAATCTACAGGCAATTTGGTGAAATAAATAACCGCCCAAAACAACAAAAAAAGTAAGCCACTTATGCTAAGATCACCGATCACTCCACGCACCAAATGGATTATTGTCATGCCATGATAACACTTAACAAAGAGCAAAAATATGGCAAAAAACACCACTAACCCCAACTGTGTTATTTTGTCTTTAATCGCAATATTTAGTAGCAAAATGAAAATAAGCAGCAAAAATGCTAAATTAGTAGCATTTGCGATAATATCTGCTATGCTCATCTATATATCCTTTTTATGTAAATATACTCATAAATCCAAGATTGCCACGCTGCGCTCGCAATGACGGGGTAGTACGCTACGCTCGCAATGACGGGGTAGTGCGCTGCACTCGCAATGACGGGGTAGTACGCTGCGCTCGCAATGACGGCAGCATTCCCACAACTTCCATTCGTCAGTGGTCACTCAGAGTATCGAGCCAGGCTTGATTAAACCTTATATGCTTTATCTTTTCACGCTCATCAGTATACAAAATATCAACCAAACCATTATGTACCTGAATTGATGGATAAGAATACTCCATCCCTAATTTATCTTCTAAAACTGCAATATCCTTAAAGTGTATCCCATCACTGGAGATTGACAGTACCAATAAACCACGATCTGATGGATTACGTACCATCAATATTCTGCCTTTACCAACTAAAGCCGCGGCAATAGATGAATCACGATTGGACATATTGGTCGCTACAGGGCGGCTCCAGGTAATACCTGCATTTTTACTATACTGCATATATAAAATTGTGTCACTACGACCTTTATTGCGCAAAAATGAATACGTAAAATCTGACATAACAGGAACTATAGCCGGCTGTAATAAGCCACGCTTAGATGTCATTCTTATCTGGCTTATAAAATTTCCCCTGGCATCAAAACGTAGCAACTCCGGATAGGTGTATATCATTTCATGATAAACTGGTAAGTAAAAACCACCATCAGTAAGAGTCGTAGCTTGTGTGCGAGCTAAAGTACTAATATTTAATAGTGGGCTTAGTGTTAGTTTTTTTGCATTGCTCCAGGTAATACCCTCGTCTGCAGACTGAAGATGTTCTATATTACTTGCCGACCAGCCACCAATTGCACCAACCGATACTACAAACAAATGTAAAATACCGTCTGCTGCTTTATATACTACCGGATTCCCTACTTTATGCACATATTGTGACAGCCAATCTGATAACATTTGCGGTGAAACAGCTATTTTTGCATCACTCCAATGATCTTGGGCAAAGCGTGATGACCAAATTTTTACATCCGGCTTACCTTCATGACTGCCAGCAAACCAAAATGCTAAAAGATCACCATTATCAAGTACGGTAAACGTAGAGCTATGAGAAGATTTTAGAAATGATGGCTGTGGGATAACATATGATTCAAAAATTGGATAACTAGAATTACTTTGCTGTTTTAAATTATTTTCTAGCTTAAATTTGGGTTTTGAGACATGAAATGTTTTACTATAAATCAAGACTAATACAAAGCATAAAACCAATATATACAATAAATGAGTAGATTTTGCACTAATTTTCATAGTAAATTCCATCTGCTGAATAACTTAGCAAAATGCTATAATTTCTTACAAGATAAGCATTTGGCAAGCGTAGACTTTTCGCCCGCCCCTCATTAGAATCTGTCATTTTAAGGAAAGGTAGAGCTGAATCTTCCGGTTGTCCCGCCTTCCCATTAGGAAGCTTCCTCTATTGCCAGATCCTTTGCATTTGGTCTACTGCAAGCAACATTCGCCTTCTTTCTTTTTCTTTGGAGAAAACTTTATGTCTGGATGTTTTAATTCTATATTCTGCATTGACGAATAGTTAACATCACAATAAGGTGCGTTAGACCCATCATTGTTAATTAGTATATTAATATTTGTAACGTCCTGATTGAAAAACTTATTCAGAGCATGCAAATCAAACTTTATTGTATGTTCAGGAAACCTTATAACATAATAGTCTCCCTTAAGCTCTAGTCTATTAATATCAAAAAAAATCAATCGATTTTCATAACCATTCAGCATGTCATCAATGCTGTTATATCTATATAACTCTACGCGCATAGGAGCTATGGTCTTTGCATTACGAGAATACTGGAGTATAAAAACATCAGTAGACTTAGGTGTTCTACATATAGCATAATATTCATAATCAGCAAAAACAGTGCTGGTAAACGGTAAAAACCCAGTTGCTAAAAGCAGTCTTAAAAAACTTTGATACTTTTTCATTTTTATCCTTTAAAAACATATTATAATGATACAACAAGATACACTTATGCTTGATGTCTGTTACGGTGAGTCCAACTCTATCATAAAATAGAGTTATACTGCTTCAAATTTATACACTTCTTCTACTAATTTAATTACATTATACGTCTGTCCAAGCGAAAAATGGCTTGAGTTTACAACTATCTGCCTATATAACTCCGGATGATATGGCGAGGCTCCCTGCAAAGCCAAATTTGCAGTTTGTTGACGATTGATGTCATCCTTAATCAAGTTAAACCGTTCAAGATTTGCCGAGTCTATAAATTCCGAAACAATTATTTCATCCAACGATTTACCACCTAACTTTATAAACCCCTTGTCGGTCATTATAGATAGAGAGCATTCAAGGTTTTTTGGCTCTGCCGCAATACTTACTTCAAAAGAACCGCCAAATGTTTTAAAATCTAACAAGCCATACACAGTATCACTAACATTCGTTGCTTGAAATTTGGTATTAAAAAAACTTGCATAACTAATAGATGGCATACCTACCAAAAACTGCATAATATCCAAATAATGAATACCAAACTCACGAAGTATCCCGCCACCTGTTGCAAAACTACCACGCCAACCAGAGAAGTAACTAAGTGGTCTTTGCCAGCGCTGTACTAGTGACAAAGAGCGTACCTGCCCAAGTACAGCCGCTTCAAGCGCTTTTTTGACAATCATAACTGCTGGATTTAGCCGTACCTGCAAAACCGTATATATTTCAACCTGGTTGTTTTGGGCGCATAGATTTAGCTCATCTAATTCACAAGCTAAAAACGTTGCCGGCTTTTCAACAATAACATGCTTTTTATTTGTCATTGCGGTTATAGCTTGCTTATAATGTAGATTACTTGGTGTCAGAATAACAATGCAATTAACCTCCTGGTCAATGTACACTTCGTCTTCAGAGCTATATGCCTTGACATTTAACTCTTTGGCATATTTAGTTTGTAAATCAGTGATTGGATCATATAACCCAACTAATTTAAAATGTTCCGGATTATTTTCTATTGCCGCACGATGCCGACTAAAAATCGCACCGCAGCCAAGAATTGCTACATTATATCTTTTCATGCTATTACCTTTACAAACTCCGATCTAGCAGTTTATGCATCATAAGACCCGGCATAGTGGGAATAATAGCTGCCTAACTCCCTATCTCTTGCATGATGTAAGGCATTTTTTAATTGATTGTCCAATTGCGCTGCAACATTTAGCAAGCGTAGAACAACATTTATTCTCTTCATCAAAATTTATACGAGAACCTTCATGGGAGGCCTTTAAATCCTCAAATGACCTATAGTTAATCCAGCAAGTAGACATCTTACCATTAATTTTTGGAAAAATTTGTACTCCAGGCATATCATGAACAAAAGAAGAATCTATGTCATCCTGTTTAAATGTTATTTGACCTACATCTATAATCTTTGTGTCATCCATGCCTGTCATTTCACCTTGAGGTAGAATCTTATTGATCTTCTTGATGAGTCCGATTGAAAGCGTTCCTTTTGCTTTAGCGCTAAAAACATCTTTGTATATAAAACCATCACCCAGCGGTGACCTTGCGTCAAATGCATATTCATCGACTTTCGTGGTATTTAGTATAGCTTTAGCAGGGTACTCGATTACATAATAAATCTCATCATGGTCGTCCTCATCGGAGTCGCTATCATGACCATTCATCTTATCTAGATTACACAAAGCATAACGTTGCTCTGCAAAAACGTTAATAGTAGAAAATAAAAATCCAATCACTAAAAGCAATCTTAAAAAACATTGATATTTTTTCATTTTAATTACCTTATCTCTAAAAACAAATATAAAATATTACAGGATACAATACCCATAACGACAGGCGTGATTATATCACAGCACAAAATTTCATTTTACAATATACTCCACATCCCGGTAAACGCATCTAAATTCCACCGGCTTTCTTCTCTTTGTTTGGTCGATACAGTACTAATAATTTACCAATATGCTGCACTAATGATGCGCCGGTTTTACTGCATATCTCATTAATCATGGCAATACGTAGATTACGATCATCGCCAAGCACCCTAATTTTAATTAGTTCATGTGCATTTAAATTTGTAATCACTTCTTTTATCACTGCATCGGTCACGCCCTTATCCCCAATCATTACAACCGGGTTTAAATCATGCGCCAAACCTTTTAAATATTGCCGTTGTTTTACACTCAGCTCCATAATACTCCTACTTCTTATATAAATTAATTAGATTCTTAGTTGAATCATCATGATTAGATGATTTGCTATTTTGAATATCAGTTAAGATAGTTTTAGCTAATTGCTTGCCTAATTCCACGCCCCACTGATCAAATGAATTAACGCCCCAAATTACCCCTTGCACAAACGTTTTGTGCTCATATAAGGCAATTAGCATCCCTAAATAGTAGGGCGATATCTCAGGTAACAAAAACATATTACTTGGCCGATTACCTGGAAACACTTTATGTTTAGCTAAATCACTAGCTACATTTTCTGCCACACCCGTAGACTTTAACTCAGCTTTTGCATGCTCATATGTTTTACCGCACATAAATGCCTCAGCCTGGGCAAACGCATTGGATACCAAAATATCCTGATGCTCCTTATTGCTGAATTTATCCGATAATGCTAAAATAATATCCATAGGATAAATGCTGGTGCCTTGATGCAACAACTGATAGTATGCGTGTTGAGCATTAATTCCACTATCACCCCAAATTACAGGCGCTGTTTTATACTCTAACGGCTTACCATTTTTATCAACACTCTTGCCATTACTTTCCATCTCCAGCTGCTGAATATACGCCGGAAATCTGCCAAGCCGCGTATTATACGGTGAAATCACCTGAGTGGCGTAATCATAAAAATTAATGTACCAAATCCCAATTAATGCCAGAATAACCGGCAAATTTTGTCTAAAATCATGAGTGTTGGCAAAATGTTCATCCATGGCTCTGGCGCCAGCCAGGAATTGGTTAAAATTGTCAGAACCTATGTATAAGGCAATCGGTAACCCTATTGCAGACCATATACTGTAGCGACCGCCCACAAAGTCCCAAAATCCAAACATATTTTCCTTGTCAATGCCAAATTCACTGACTGCTTTAGCATTAGTAGAAACTGCCACAAAATGTTGTTTAATCGCTGGAATATTATTATTCGTTTTATCTAAAAACCATTTTCGGACCGTCATGGCATTTGTCATCGTCTCTTGAGTAGTAAATGTTTTAGAAGCAATAATAAATAATGTGGTTTCTGGATTTAAATTGGTAAGTGTATCAAAAACCTGATAACCATCAACACTGGAGATAAAATGAATATTTAGTTTGTTTTTACAATAAGGTTTTAATGCGCCAGCAACTAATACTGGCCCAAGGTCCGAACCACCGATACCGATATTAACAATATCCGTGATTGGCAGATGGGAATAACCCAGATGTCTGCCGTCATGTAATTTATCACTAAATTGCGTGATTTGGTCTATGACTTTCTGTATATCAACTGATACATCACAACCGTCAACCATAACAGGTTTGCCGTTAGCGCGAAGTGCAGTATGTAATACAGCGCGGTTTTCCGTATTATTGATTTTCTGACCACTAAACATTGCCGTAATTTGTTCTACCAAACCTTGTTCTTTGGCTAATGCAATTAATTTATTTAGCGTATCTTCAGTGATATTATTTTTAGAAAAATCAAAAACCAGCTTTTCCAGACCTAAATGTAGTTTGGAAAAACGGTTATCCTCAGCAGCAAATAAATCTGATAACTTTTTATCTTTCAGGGATTTAAAGTGAATAAGCAAGTCCTGATATGCTTTTGTATTTAGCATTCTTAAAGTCTCCATAATGTATAGCCCATAGCTATAACCTTGTCTTTTGGCAATATGGATTTTACATCCAAAATAACCCCACCTGGTTTTACTTTAGCTAATAACAGGGCCAGCTCCATATCTCTATACACTTTATGCCCAACTGCAATGACTAATATATCCGCCGTAGGTAAATTATCAAATTCATTTAATACTACATTATATTCATGTAGCGCTGCGCTCGAACTGGCAATTGCATCATGCACTGAAACCTGTACTTTATAATCTTTAAATTCATTAATCACATCAATAACTTTGGAGTTACGTAAATCAGGGCAATTTTCTTTAAAAGTTAAACCTAATACAATTGCTTTGGCATCCACCATTGAATGACCATTTTGAATGAGTAATTTAACCCCTTTACGCGCAATAAACCGCCCCATATTATCATTTATTCTACGCCCAGCCTGGATAACCTGTGGAATATAACCCAATAATTCCGCCTTATACGTTAGATAATATGGATCCACACTAATACAATGTCCACCTACCAGCCCAGGTCTAAATGGTAAAAAATTCCACTTAGTTCCAGCGGCTTCAAGAACTTCTACAGTATCCAACTTCATCCGTTCAAAAATTATGGCTAATTCATTCATCAAGGCAATGTTTAAATCACGCTGGGTATTTTCGATAACTTTCGCGGCTTCTGCTACCTTGATGCTACTGGCTTTGTATACTCCAGCTGTTACCACACTCCCATATACTGCAGCAACTATGTTAAGCGTTTCATCATCTTGACCCGCCACAATTTTTTGAATTTTTGTAAAGGTTTTCTCTTTATCACCAGGGCTAATTCTCTCGGGCGAATAGCCAACCTTAAAGTCTAGTCCACATTTTAATCCAGAGACCTCTTCCAGTATCGGCACACAATATTCTTCAGTAACTCCCGGATATACCGTTGATTCATAAACTACTATATCGCCACTTTTTAGTGCCCGACCAACAGTAGCAGATACCTTTTGTAGTGGAGTTAAGTCTGGACGATTAGAGGCATCAACTGGCGTCGGCACAGCAACAATATGAAAATTAGCTAACTTTAAGTCCTCTATCTTATCCGTATACAAAACATTGGTTGCCTGTAAGCTAGAAGCAGAAACCTCAGTGGTACGATCAAAGCCATTTTTTAATTCTTTAACTCTTTCGGAATTAATATCAAAACCAATACATTGCTCCTGATTACCAAATGCAACCGCAACAGGTAAACCCACATAACCCAACCCGACAACAGACACCACACGATTGTGCATAACAACTCGCCTTTTAATTACATTTATTAATTAATATTATTTTATAAAAGTCAGTTATTTTAACAGAGTTTCTTAAAACACATAGATTTAAACCGGATCAGATACCTTTGCTGCAATTATTCTGCCAAACCTAATAAATGGTTTTTCAATCATACGATATACTAAATAACTTACACCTGTAGTAATTATAAAAATTAAACCTATAATTACCCACAGAGGGAATATATTCTTTAGTAAATAAACTGCACTATACATTACGCATATATGAAATAGGTAAAATGAATATGATATTCTACCATAAAAACGCAATATTTTAATCTTTAGAAACTTTCTGGCAGAATCACTATATAAGGCTAAACATATAAAATAAACTGAAGCAATACCAGTTAAAAAATCCCTTATGGTAGCTTTATCAAAAGGACTGTGACCAAATGTAAAATATATACTGGCATAGCACAAGAGAAATAATGGCAGGAGTTTAGCTGTAGAAATATAAAATAGCCTATCCAGAAAATGAAATACCAAATACCCCATGTAAAAAAACACTGAAAAATAAAGCGAGTGATCAAGAATTACATTATCTATATGTATAACCTGCCTTAAAAAGAAAAATAGTATATATCCGCATCCAATAAAAATCAGCGTTCTATTAGTTTTAATTTTCCAAAACAGCGGTAATATTAAAGTTGATATTATGACTTCGTAGACCAAAGACCATATTACACCATTGACCTGACTTTCAGGATTAGTTACTAAAAAGAAAATATCATAAAAAGTTTTCAGGTTTAACTGGATGGTAGAAAAATGTCCATTAAACCATTTTGTGTAATTGTTTAACGGCGTTGGATTAATCAACAAAAACATTATTATCTCTATAACCATACAAAAATAATAAGCAGGATAAATTCTGAATAACCGCCAAATAAAATATTGAATATACAATGGCTTTTTCTTCTCATAGGATAATGTCAGGACAAATCCACTTAATACATAAAATAGTATTACAGCTTCATGTCCGGCAAATAAAAAAAACCAAGGGCGAAAAACATCTTTTTCAGGCTGGCTCATCGACCACATATGAAATATGAATACACTAAGAGTAGCTATTCCTCGTAAAGAATCTACTGAATCGACATGTTCCAAAGTGGTTTCATTACGAATATCATTACTTATATTCATATGAAATCCTTGTGTTTATACTTTAAAAAACTAAAAGTTTTAAATTTAATAATTTTGAAATAGCAGATAATGTAAAAGATTACAAACAGGATGATAAAAATTATACAAATATACGAATTTTGATAAAAGATGACTGATAAAGCGCTTGGAGGCAATATAAAATACAACATGACGGGCATGACTTTAGCATTACGATTGTTACTACCCGCAATGGTACACCTTTTATAAATTAACATGTGTAAATGTAAGCCATCCGGCTTTGTTGCCGGAGTTTTTCTAAGAAATTTTTTTCTATATATACTAAAAACAACCTCGGTAATTGGATAAATAGCCATTAGTATTACCACAAAAGGTGAAATGTTATACTTCTGTGTTAAATTTATACTTATCACAACAATTATAAAACCAACTAAATAAGCACCGCCATCACCAAGAAATATTTTACCATAGGGATAATTAAATATTATAAATCCTAAAATTGACGCACTCAATATACTAATAATAAATAAAGCGTCATAATCATGAACAATGTAGGCAATAAAAGTTAGCCCAGCCAAATTTACCAAAGCAGTTATGGCACAAAGACCATGATAGCCATCAATTATATTATAAGCATTCGTTAAGCCGATTACACAAATTAATGTTATAAAAAGTCCAAAAATATAACCTATCTTTGGTAACTTTAATAAATAATTGAACCATTCTAAACCCAAATTAGAGATAATCGGTATGCTATGAAATATATAGCACCCTATAAGTACACCAATGGCCAGGAACAATAGTCTGGATGAAGCCGGAAGATTCTTATATATATCTTCAGCTAACCCTATAAAAAAAATAATGCTTACTGATAGTATTAGCGCACGCCCTTCAGCTATAAATGTTCCGTTTATATAAGAATATATTAACCCTGCCAGCAAGCTCCCAAATAGAGCAATACCACCGACTCTGGGAGTTGGTTCAGTATGAAACTTGTGTACTTGAGTAGTGTCATATTCATATGTTATAAAGTGATGATATGGAGCCGTAACTAAAATTATTTTAATCAAAGCCACACTAATAATAAAAGAGAAAAAGAAGATCATTATTAATTATCGATTCTAAAAGTGATTACGCTTATTTAATCCAATTTTTTAAGCACTATATGTATTGTCGATGTAAATGGTATTTTTAAAAAGACAAAAATTTTGCGCCCTAATAACTCCAGCCAGCGTGCAAGTTCAAAACGTTCATAATAGCTATGCCCAATATAGCCTACATGCTCTTCAACTGAATAGCCCAATGATCGAAGCACCCGCTTCATTTTATTTGTACGTACAGTACATAATTCATAATATGCGGGAAATTTGACCTGATAAACTTTATCCCGGGTTGGCTGAAATATTTTGACCAACTTCCGGCTTATCCATTCTGGAATAATCATATTAATAAATATAGGCAAATTATTGATAGAAGGAAAAAAATGTACAGCAATGCCACCATGCCGAAGTAATTTGGCAATATTTAAGTGAGCCTGCTTTACTCCCTTGACGTGTTCTAGTAAAAAATGCGAAAAAACTAAATCAAATTTATTTAACATTTCTGCTGGTACAAAATTTTTATCTGGAGAAGCTATGTCAACTTTAAGGCAATTACACCATTTTGGAGCTTTTTGCAGCTCAGATTCATCTATGTCAAATACATAATAATCCAGAGAATATTTTTTAACAATTTTTAATGGAAGCATTGGGTTAGCCCCACCACCAACATCAGCTACACTTTTGATCTTGTATTTTATTATGATATTTTCCAGAAATCGCACAGCGTTAGCATTTCCAGGGAATTCTTCTATGTTTTTAATTATCATTTATTTTATTCTTACACAATCTGGTATAGCTCCACCATTAATTAACCAGGAATAGGTTGCCTTCATCTTTTGCCCTACTATATCCCAGGAAAAATCCTGGATCATCCAGGATTTTCCATTTTGCCCCATCATAGATAATTCCTGAGGAGATTTATTAAGTGCACCATGAAGACAACCCTCTAATGCATCTATACTAATCCCAATCCACCACCCAGCATTACGGATTCCAAGCTCAGCCCAAGGTGTTCCACGAGTAACAATAGCCGGTACTCCTGAAGCAAGAGCCTCGGCGATGGTTACACCAAAATTCTCGGTATAAGATGGAAGTATGTAAATTTCAGCAGTTTGATAGGCCCTCCACTTATCATCCCCACTTAAGAGCCCCAGAAACTCAATCCGCTCTAATTTGAGATTTTCTGCCATTTTTTTGACAACTTTAAGGTAGCCACGACTGTCCGGACCTGCTATATGTAATTGCCAGTCAGGAAATTTATGCTGTATCGCAGCCCAGGCTGGTAATAACAGATCAAGTCCCTTGATTGGATTGATTCTACCTAAAAAAAGTAAAGTTCTTTTTCCATCTATTGGTTTAGATGTCAGTAATGGTGGAATATCAATGCCATTAGGGATAACAGCCACAGGCTGTTTAAACCCATAGCGGCGAATATCTAAATATTCAGCTTCTGAAGTGGCATGTAAACAAGCCGCTTTATTTAAAGCAGGCCGTTGATATAATGGCCAAAAGATTTTTTTTACAAAAGATCCACTATTAAATGCCCAATCAGCCAACGATCCTCGCGGCGAGATAACAAGCGGAATATCATATTTATGCCCGATCAAGCCAGGATATATACTGGACATTGTCCATAACCCATGACTATGTAACAAATTTATTTCATTATTTATGGCTAATTGTTCTAACCAGCGGTACATAGCTGGTGAACGACAAAGCCTTTTCGGACCATACCCCAAAGAAAAACGTTTTATATATGTTGGTGGGGTACTAATCTTAGTGCAGTCACAATTAATCATGGTTATGTTTAAATTAAGTTTGATTAGTATTTCACATAACCGTGTTACCGAATATGACGGACCATCTGCTGCTTTTCCGGAAATTATTGGGAGCACTTCAATTATAACTGGACTATTCATGCTTGTGATCCATTTGTGAAGAAGAATGCTTATGGCTAAAGATTAGACTTTGAAATATAAGTAATAATGGAATGACTCTAAAAATAAAAGCAATAATGGTTTGTGAATCACCTTCTGCAATGAACACAAATTTTGGCATGAGGCCCAAATATACAATTACACCAGCGGAAGAAATCCATGGTTTGCTAACAAAAAAGATTACTCTTTGCAGCATTCCAATAATAAACAAACCTATAAATACCGCTGTTATCCCACCAACAAAATATAAATTAGTAAATATACTCATCGCGGTTGAAGAAAATAAATTAGTTTTACCCATAACTACCTGAGTATACCAAAGGCCAATATTTTGAACAGGTTTGTCGTGCCATATAAATCTTGGCACCAATGCACCTATGGGTGCCGTTATCATATTGTAAAAAAAATCTGGACTGCCTGGGGGAAATTTTTTAGTAGTATCCACATAATCAATACCAATTGAAGCAGGAGAAATCAAATTAGTCCGTCCCATAATTTGTATAATATAATTGGCATCATTTTCTCCTTTTATAATACCAGAATCAAAATTCTTATTGCCCACCTGTTTGCTTTTTGCAATCTTTCTAACCTGAGCATCAACCACTGCCTTCACTATTCCATGTACAGATGTTGCCTCAAAATTTGGATTACTGTTTTTCTCCTCCCGAAACGGAGTAACTATAGAATAGGATATAAGAATTACAATTGGTACAATAATTAACCATGTTTTATTTAACCTGCCATTACGTAGGTACTGCACCATTAAGATACATAAAAATGGGAGTAATATTTTGCTTTTCATCCCAGATAATATACCCCAAAATAATTCACCGAATAAAATCATAGCAAAATAAATTTTTACAGAATATTTATCAGCTTTTCCATAATATTGTAATGAAGTTATAATTAATACAATTAAACCTAAATTATCTAAAATAATTAAAATTTGAGCAATAAGGATCGTTCCCTGTATTCTTTCATAAGTTGCAGAATATCCATAAATTCCTAACCATACTTCTATAAAGCGACTAAAATTTGCAATAAGATACAAAACCGGAATAACCCATGTCCTGGGAGGAGCATCGACATCAAAATACTTATGCTGCAAGTGCATCAAAACTTTACTATTGACAACCCGGGTAGCTAGTGACGACCAGTAACCTAACCACATTGCCACTGCTCCAAGAATAACTATAAACATCAATTTATTCATCTCTAAGGTAATATCTGGTGAAAGTTCAATAAGTATTATACTGTCTCGTGGGAAAAAATAAAGTATATTAGTAATGCCAAAATACAAAAAAAATGCAACCATAGAACACACCACTACTGGATTTAGCAACCAACGAGTTGGCTGTATTCTACGCAAATGCATTATTTCAAAAAATAGAAAAAATATTAGCAATATTGTGAGTATGGAAAAGCCTATTTTTTGAGATAACATATTCGCGATTAACGCAGTGTAAATTAAACCAGCAATTAGAATTACAAAAATTGCTGATAAACCTGTTGAAGTAAAAAAGGCTCTTTGCACTCTATTTTCTCCAACCATGTTTTTGAATCAAAAATATAACTCTTGATTTAAAAGTATGATGCAAATCCAGCCATGCACCCAGTGTACAAGTTAATACCATGAGAATGCTTGTCCAGTATATAAAACTAATATAGTGCAATTTATAACATTGGGCAATCAAATATGCTGTTACCGATATTGTGGAGAACCATGACCACTCCAGATGCCTCATTATTAGTTTACCACCACCTTTTTCTAGAGTTAAAAACCAAATATTTATGACTAACAGATTTAGAATTTCAGCAATGAATATTGCCATGCCAAGTCCTGGCATACCGTATTTAGGAAGTAACGCCCAGCCTAAAATTAATACCAGCACCCCACGTAAGGCAGATGAAATAATTATGTAGCCAACATTATTTATTCCAGCCAAAAAAGCCCCCATTAATGCACTCATTCCTGATATGGAAATAGTTGCAAGGAGCAGGTTAAGCAATATCCTATCAAAATATAAGTGATTGCCAGTCCATACTGTAAAAATTTTTTCTATAAACGGGTAAATCATCAGCAAGGATAAATTAACCACCCCGCTGATTAAAATGCCATGAACTTGATTTATGGAAATCAATTTATGTGGTTTACCTGTTGCATAGAAGCGGACGGCATCCGGTATTACAGGTTGAGTAAAACTATTAATTAAAATAATCCATAAATTACTAATTGTTCTCAGGGTGGTAAAAATCGGTACCGCAGCTGGCCCAAGAAATGATGCAATTAGCAAAATTATCCCATTAATTCCACCTTGCGTCATCATCCAGCCCAAAGTCTGTGGCAACGAATTTATTATATTTTTAAGCCCAACTTTCGGAGATGAATTTTTCCACCACGGAAAATACTGGGGCAGAGCTTTTTTTATATAAATCGCAGATGCTATATAAGAAATAAGTTGAACCAATGAAAATAGTATGGCTGTATATACGAGAGATAAATTAATGATTGCTGCAGTGATTATGGCGATAAATTGTACCACCTGAAGCCACATCATCATCCAGGTTGATTGATATAGCATACCCAGCGGATTGAGAATTCTATGTACAATGCCCATATAGGAGGCACTACAAATCCAGCATACGCTCATTATTAATAAGGCCTGGAAAATCTCATTGTAGCTATAACTACTCTGGGATCCAATGATTACGTGTATGCTGTTGCCAGCGTAGATGATTATTAAAAAAAGTAGTTGTAACACCCCCAAGATTAAAATCCCCCATATTGCAGATGCCAGATTAAGCCGCATGGCATTTTGATCATTATGATATAAAATGTTAATTTCATTTCCTACATACAATACATATCCATAATCTGCCGTACGCATAATAGTAAATGCAGCTAATATAGTCAGCCACATTCCATAAGTATTGTAACCCCAGAAATGTAGGCAAATTGGTACACTTGCCAATTGAATGATCAATGTTACAATAGAAGAAACCCACATTGCGACAGAAGTTTTTATCAACCGGTGCTCAATTAGTATTGGGTCCATTATTTGTTATATGATTCAACGGAAAACAATGATTTAATAATTGTATTCCTGGGGTTATTATAGATAATTTGATCGGGAAATACTTTTAAATTGTTCATATCATTAATTAACCATTCAATTTTATTTCTAGTGTCTTGAGGTACCGTGATTAGTATACTAACATTAGCTACTTTAGCTAAATTAAAAAATACGGCTGATTTGTCTATTGACCATGCTTCCATAAATATAAAATCAAACTCTTTTGTTAAATATGTGGCAAGCTCAAGTAAGAGCTCACTATCTACCGTATCATTTACATTAATTTTTAATTTTGTAATATTTGCCAGGGCAGCACTCTGCCTAAGTTGTTTAATAATCCCGGCAAGTGATATAAACTCAGAGCTTAAGCCAAAAGTAATATATAAACATTTTTTATTAACAGCCTCCAACTGGTTCATCAGTGCGCTAATAATAAATGATTTGCCTGCACCTGATGCCATGCTACCTATATTAACTATTAATAGGCTATTTTCATTTTGATGAAGTAGATAACTTCGAGTTACATCCAATGAACGAGAAATTGTATTTTTTCGTTTAGGACAATATGGAAATACTGCCAATAGAGGGATTTGGGATAGTTTTGACATAAGCCATGGATCATTATTATCCAAAAACACTATGTAAAAAAATAAAACTGATATTACTACAAGGACAATAAAAATTATTACGGCAATCAATGCGGGAGATAAATTATCAGTGGCGGGTCCCACGTCCGGAGAAGCATAATAAAGAATTTTAACCGGGCTTAATAAACTGGAGGATTTCAGCTTTAGATCTTGCTCCTTCTTTAACAAAAATGTATATAACTGCTGATACACATCCAGATTACGTTTCAAGTTTAAGTAAATAGCACCATTATGAGGTAATTTTTGTAATAAATCATCAACCTTGGCTTTTTTCTTAATTAGGGAATTTTGCTGAGTGTATAGATCAATCATTACGGGATGCTTGCTGGCATAGAGTTTACTAAATTGAGTAACAGCAATTTTATTCTCCAGGATATCTTGTTCTACTTTCGATAGCTCCCCGATATATTCCTTTTGCTGCTCATCTAATGAAATTATATTATGTGAAGATTGAAAAGCAACCATATCTGCCTGACTTTGGGTTAATTTGTGCGATACGGATACAATCTGCGACTCCACAAAACCGATGGATGCAAGTAGTATAGTACTTTGCTGTCTGAAAGATGTTGTTTTTAGCTGATTAATAATATCATTAATTAATTGCGCTTGTAATTTGGGTTTATCCCCAACCATGGATATTTTTAATATTCCAGTTATAGATGGAACAAAATTTTTTCCTACAATTACTGGTTCTACCATCAACTCTGAGGACAAATCACTAGTTGCTTTATCCATTGAGATTTTAGATAATAAGAACCTTGAAGCATTGCTTACACTGATCGCTGTAATCAAAATAGTTACACCCATATTTGACTCATTTTTACCAACTTTGCCAGATAAAATATGATTTTTTCCTAAATAAAGCTCGTAAGTATCCGGTGAAGTTACTTGAAGAGTAAATCGCGCATTTAAATATTCCTGCTCAACATTAAAGGAGCTAATAATTAAAGAATCGGTTCTGGCCTTGTAATAGCTTGCACTCAGTTTATTTACTACATCCGCAATACCCAACTCATGGCATATTTCACTAATTAGAGGAAAAGAAATCGGTACGAGACTGGTATCAAGATGGTTTTTCCTAACTACCAGTTCCAGAATATAACCGGATTTTATTAAAGCCTCCTCTATTTCACTCTGGGTTGCCATAATGGCTCCATTGGTAATAACTTCTTTATTAGTACCTTCGGCAGAAATATTTTGCTCAATAGTATCGGTCTGGCTGTAATTGTTTATCTGTACTGCGCCAGCTGTGGAATACGCTTTCTTCTGGCAGTCATGTATAAAGACTGTGAGTGCAAAAAGTAACGCAAACAAACCAAAAAACAGCAGCAATAATATTTTAGCATTGATCTTCATTGCTTTTAAAATCAACGGTAGATTTATTTCTCTTACATAATCTGACATATATTAATCAACCCATGGAACTATGTTATTTGTGGGATTAATCGCAGTTCTGGTATACCACAACGTTTCCGCGGCATTTAAGAAATGCGTCATTACACGATCAAATTGAGCTACTCCAGCAGTAGATACAAATACCACATCAGATGGTTGCAAAACAAACTCGCTGGCGAATACAAGAGCTGTTGGATTAGTTGCATTTAATTGATAAACCTCTACATTAGGTGCAACACCACGACGTAACACATAAATATTTTTAACATCTGCTGCAGCTAAGTTAACCCAACCTGAGATTGATAATGCTAATGCTAAATCTAGTGGTATATCATTTACTGGTATCATAATAGCTTGAGAAACCTCTCCTAAAACATAGACAAACTTACTTCGGAAAGATACCATATTGACATTAACTTGAGGATTAACCACATAATCAACCAATTTTTTTGCAATGTCCTGTCGCACCTGTTTTGGAGTTTTATTTAAAACCTTTATTGACCCAGCTAAAGGTAAAAAAACCGAACCATCTTCATCAACAGTATATGCACTTGTTCCAGGATCGTACAAAAATGCTTTATTTGCATTTCTATTTGGATTTAACGTCTGATTAACTTGTGACACCAAGGTTCCGCTCATGTTATATCTATTACCAGAGACCGGAGATAACCCGGATGGAGAGCTAAATTCAGGATGCCCCCATACTGTGATAGATATCTGATCATAACTACCTATCAAATAAAGATATTGACTTTTATTATTTTTGGAAACGATCTTAGAATCAAGAGGATAAACATAAATTTTATATTTACCTTTTGTTGTTTGTGACTTAACAATATCGCCAGAATCAGAATCAAGTGTTGACCTAGGCATCATAGCACACATACTAATACTAAAGCCTATTATCATAGTAAGAATTATTTTGGATAATAGACGCATTTTTTTAAACCACTTAATTTCATTCACTCCTTCAGAGCTTCTTTATTCAATAACTTATTTCCAGTATGGGCAAGTATAGTTAGCGACTAAATTTTTCAATTCTTTCACATGTTATTTTCATTAAAAAATACGGACTCTATACCTTCATTAACAAGCTTGCTTATTATATCTAATTTCAATAAGATTTTTTTAGTCTGATCAAGATTAAGCAGCTCTGTATTGTGTGAGTTATACCCCTCATCTTCTTCTGTATAAATTTGACCTTGATCAAAATATTTAGAATAGTTTAAATCTCGCGTATCAGCTGGAATCTTATAATAGTCATTATAGTCGATAGCACGCATCATCTCTTCTTTACTTACTAAAGATTCATATAGTTTCTCACCATGACGTGTACCTATGCACTTAATCGGATGGTCTGGTTTGCCAAGTAATTCTTTTAGTGCCTGGGCTATATTAAAAACCGTTGATGCCGGAGCTTTTTGTACAAAGATATCACCGTTTTGTCCATTTATAAAAGCATATACTACAAGACTCACTGAATCTTTAGGTGACATCATAAAGCGCGCCATTTGTGGGTTAGTAATTGAAATTGGTATACCCTGTACTATCTGCTTAATGAAAAGTGGTATAACTGAACCACGTGATCCCATAATGTTACCATAGCGAGTACCACACATTACAATTTTGCTACTACCTAAATTGCGTGATTTAGCTACCATTATTTTCTCCATAATAGCCTTGGTCATACCCATTGCATTTATTGGATAAACTGCCTTGTCAGTGCTCAAACATACTACATTTTGAACTCCACAATGCATTGCAGCTTCAAGTACATTTTCAGCTCCTATTATATTTGTTTTGACAGCTTCCATTGGATAAAATTCACATGATGGTACTTGCTTTAATGCGGCAGCATGAAAAATGTAATCCACATCGCGGCATGCATTTTTAACGCTTGAATAATCACGAACATCACCTATGTAAAATTTTAATATCGGATTATTATATTTTTTCCGCATATCATCTTGTTTTTTTTCATCTCTGCTAAAAATACGAATCTCTGCTAATCCCAAATTTAAAAAATAATCTAATGCCGTATGCCCAAAAGTACCAGTACCGCCGGTTATTAGTAATATTTTATTCTGAAAATTATGAATATTATTCATTTTAAGATTTCCTCTATCCGTTATAATCCATAAATTTAACCTGGCTTGCCAACCTGTGTTTGATTTGCCCCATCAAGCCAGATAACCGGCTAAAAATCCACCTTAAATTTTTCATGGTTAAAAATAATCTTGCAGTTAACCATATTTCAGCGTTGTTTAGAGAAAAAAGCACTTTATGCCAACGATAATTAGAATAATTATTAATAACTTTATGCCGTGCTGAAACACCCAATGTTTGGAAACCATAATCATACTGCATGGCAAAATCTAAGGGTTGGGATAATATCTCTATGTCGTAATCATTTCCCTCATATTTGACGAATTCTCCACCTGCCAAATTAAAAATAAATATCTGACTTAGATCAGGAACATATATTTTTAATGGCTTAAGTTTAACTAAAAAAATTTTATAATAGCGTTTAGAAATGACGCCATACAGCCGTTCAAAGCTGCTAAGCAATTTCTCATATGGTACAACTGGTGAAATCGTGTACTCAAGCAAGTCACGTTCATCAAGTATCGCTCCATATTTATGCAATGACTTTTCTGTATTGTGCTCTTCCCCTATTGTATACTCTTCTCCAGGAAATAATACAATTAATTCATTAGCTATTTTATTTTGCTTGAAATACTCGTACACATCTTGCGGAGTATTTGCGTACTGATTTATATATTTATTATCACTTGCAGAAAAATATATCATACTCGCAAATGGTATTGTAACCTTAGCTTTAAATAAAATATGTTCATTATAAACTTTTTTTAGTAATGATTTAGCCATATCCTTAAGCCGCTGATCGTAATTGCTATAACCATTATACCCCGCCAAAGAAAATTGATTAAGGATTACGTCAACCCCGCCTATTTTGTGAGTTATCCGCCCCCTGTCATTGGCATTTAATTCAGCATCATTAAGGTTAAGTACTACTTCACCTCCACTCATAATAGCAAGTATCGAATCCATTTGTGCAACCTGATAGCACATAATTTCAGTTTTTGGGGTTAAATTAATTTTTTTAGCATGAGGCAACCGAATAAAATTTTTATAACCAAAATTTTTCAAGGCATCAGTCAATTTATCACTATTATTTCTCTGAAATAAAATAGTAACACGATTTTTAAAATCCTCCGGCAAAGATTTTAATGTGGGAATATGAAAATGGTCCGGATGCTCATGTGAAATCCAGATATAATTTATTTCATCTAACCATTTCTGGTCAAATTTTGCCTCCGGCAATAGCGACCATGAGTCATTAAAAGCTTTACCAAATAACCATGGGTCTGACCATATAATCGCATCGTCTGTCGTCACTATTACGGAAGCATGAGAGACAAATTTAATTTTCATATCAATTCCTACACTACATATACGGATTAGTTTAATTCTTTCTCAAGTCAAGGCTATCTTCTCTATAAGTTCAGGGCTATTCGTTAATTTATGCACAATTTTTTTGCATGCGTTCATTACGTCTAACTCTTGCTCATAAAATTTACGCCCATTTACCCCCATAGACCGCCTTAATTCAGAGTTACTATAAAGTTTTTTAAATTGCTTGAATAACCCAGGTATATCTCCAGCTAATGCATAAAGCCCGCCACGCGCTACATCTTGTAATATTCGACCATAATCCATAATCGCACTTTTATCCAAGCTTGCCAAGATTGGTAAATTTACTTTAAAGTAGTCTGTAGTTTTAGAAGGAAAATTAGGTACAGTAAAGCGTTCATCCAAACTGACCAATCCAATATCGCAACTTGCTGCCAGCAAGTCATATTGTTCACGTGGCAAATAATCAATGAACCGAACATTGTGTAATTTCATCTTTTTGGCAAGCTTCTTTATGCGTTCTTTTTCCGTTCCCACCCCTATAAAAAGAAATTTAGCCTGAATTAAGACCAATGCTTCTTTAGCTAAAAGCAACATATTTTCTAACTTCTGCGGCAGTCCCATATTACCACCAAATACGCTTATAATATCGTCATTGGCATAACCCATGCTTTCTCTAATTTTTTCGCGGTCAACGCTTAAAGCTGGTTCTATAAATCCATAGTTATAAAGCCACTCAACCCGTTCGGCGGTTAAGCTTTTATAATGCTCAAGCATGTATTTGGCATTACCTGGCGAGATACACCAAATTACGCTAAATTCCGCAAGTATTTTCTCTTCTCTCTTTTTAAGAAAATTATATATAATTTTGCTCTTGATTATACCTAAATCCCAGGCGCCTTCGGGAAAAATATCATATAACAGTAAATATGCCGGGCAATTAAAATGCTCCCTCAAAGGATGGATTAATTTAGGCTGCTCCAGAAACGGAGTACGGCTAATAATCAGGTCAAATTCCTGATCCGCCAAATAACGCTTAATATTTTCTAAAAGGGTTTTAGAAATTTTAAAAATCGTTATTATTTTTTCTGATTTAGTCTTTAGATTAAAAAAATTTCCTGTTCTTACATACAAGATTTTAGTAATTGTAAAAAGCCTGATTATTCTTCCTAATTTTGCCACTAGATTAACAAAATAACCGGGTCTTACATACAAGATGTTGTATTCATTTTTTTGAACAAGCTGTGTAGGTTTCTTATATTTTCTTTCCAGAGGGGTAACTACTGTAACTGTATGCCCCTGATAACTAAATGCTTTAGCAAGATCATCTGACAAGGTTGGGCTAACTGAGTCACCTGGATTAGACCATAAAATGAATAATACCCGCATTATTTATCCCCCCAATTAGCTAACAACCCCGTTTTATGATAGTAATTAAGATATAAGCCTGTAATTTTTTGGGCAGAATAATGTTTAATATTATTAAATCCATTACTAATTAGTGATTCTCTATAAGCAGGTTCATTAATTATTTTAAGTATACCTTGCCGAATTTCTTCTGTTTTAAGTGGATTAACCAGACATGCTCCATTGCCAGCAACTATACACATTGGCACAGAGTTGCTAGTAATTACGGCACGCCCAACTGCCTGAGCCTCAATAATTGGCATACCAAATCCTTCATTAAGTGAAACAAAGGTCAGTATATCACTACTCGCATATAACTGATAAATTTGATCTGTCGTAATTCCAACATAGTTTGAGTACTTTATTTGGCATTCTTCTAATTTTTGAATAGTTTTACTGTCTAATTTTCCAATAATTACTAAATTACATTGCAGGCCACGTAGGGCTTCAATCAGTCGTATTACATTTTTATGTGGAAAAGATCCTATCTGGAAAATAGTAGGGCAAGCTGCGTTAAAAGATTTATGTATAGGTCGAAATATGGGATTATAGCAATTAGGAATTACAGTGATTTTTTTTGGGGTGATATTTAAAAATGTAACCAGATCCTGTTTAGTCAATTGTGAAACAGTTGTAATGTGTTTAACATACAAAAAAGGAATAATCAGCCAAAATAGTTTGTATAGCCAGCGCTTAGCTCCAGTTAAACTATATAGATAATAAATTATATCATGAACAGTTAGTACTGTTTTTTTGCGTGGCAAGAATGCAGCTATATAATTTACGTCACCTGTAATATGATAAATATCACCCCGAAGTTGCCTTAACTTATATACATCCCACAGTGTCTGAGAATATCCCCCCAGAGTGTACTGGGCTACATCAACGTATTTACTCATTTCCCGAGCAATAGAATTAAATAATACCTCTATGCTATATGCTTCATTATATGGTTTACGATAAATAAAAACAACTTTCATATTATTGTACTGCTTATACTTTTTTATTAAATACTTTAATAGCCCACGCTCTTAATCCACGGGTTCTATTATTACTAAGCGTTTGTTCATTTAATATCCATTCTTTTACTGGAATAGAAAATCCAGTTTTTTTACGATAAAGAATGCTATTCGGTAACCGTTTTTTTGGCGTTAAAGCCATATCGTGTTTACTACATGAAAGCCCTGAATTTATTAGAGTACGGACAGTCCTAAATAGATTTATATCAACCAATGGTACGCGTAACTCTAAAGAGTTAGCCATGCTTGCCCAATCATTATCTCGAAGAAGTTGATTTTTCATATACCATGAGGTTTCCAATGCTGTAATTTGTAATCTTTGAGAATTGATTCCATGAGTTGTGTCTTCTAAATGACTCAAAGTTTGCAAATCATGCCAGCCCTGACGCACTAAATCCACATCAAGAAAATCCGGTAACTCCCACGGCATGAATAACCCACGACGCAATAGATACGCCCCCTCTAAAGTGCTTCCGTATTCAAATAAACCAGCATACTTAGGGGAAGTTAAATGTTTAAGTAGCGGCGCTGAAATATATCTTAACCCACGACCCAGCCCTGGAAAATGATTGAATACAGATAGACTCCGAACTAGCCTGGGTAATTCTGTGAAAGTGGGATAACCAGCAAATAATTCATCCCCTCCTAAACCGGATAGAGCAACCTTAATTCCAGAAGCATGAGCACCTTTACAAACAAAATAACTATTTACGCCATCAATAGATGGCTGATCCATAACACTATATAAATGTTCTATATCATCAAAAAAATCTTCTTTCCTAACCATTTGGGTTTTGTGTCTAGCACCGTAATAACGAGCTAATTCAGAGGCTATGACTGTTTCATCATTTTGCGTGCCGCTAAACTCTTTAAACCCCAAAGTAAACGTCTTCAACTGATTGGGCATTATCTGAGCAGCCAGAGATAGTAACGTTGCTGAATCAAGACCACTACTTAAAAACACTCCAACAGGGACATCAGAAATCAAATGATGCTTCACTGTATCTAACATGGCTTCTTCAAGTATATGAGATAGCTCATTCTTGTTTAAACTTGTAGTAGTAAAAGTGCTGCTACTTTGCAGCTCAGAAGTTATATTGAAAAATTTACGCGGTGAACTTGCCCCTTTAGCATCAACCCACATAATGGTTCCGGCAGGAAGAGCATAAATACCTTTATAAATTGTATATGGTTCAGGCACACTTCCCCATAGGTAAAAACCAACTTGTCCGGCAGGTTGAGCAGATGTATCAATATGACTGCTACTGGCGTATACGAGAGATCTGACTTGTGAAGCAATGCGAATAGTTTTGCCATTATCCGCATAATAAAGAGGCTTAATTCCAAAGTGATCACGAACGATGAGTATTCCTTGTTTACATTCATCCCAAATAACAAAAGCGAACATACCACGTAAAAAATCCACCATCTGTTCACCATATTCTTTGTACAAATATAGCAGAACCTCAGTGTCACTCTGCGAATGAAAAAGATAACCTTTAGATTCTAAAGTTTGGCGTAATGCCAGATAGTTATAAATTTCACCATTAAAAGTAATACGTAACATTCCGTCAGATGACGCCATAGGCTGAGCACCATTTTCGCTTAAATCTATAATTGCCAGCCGGCGATGGGCTAAACCTACCTGACAGTGATTATCAAACCATACCCCAGAACCATCTGGTCCACGATCTGACATTGAATCACGTAGACATATTAATTCTGCCTTATCTAGTTTTTCTGTAGTCGCATAATTAAAAATTGCAGCTATTCCACACACTTTATTTAACTTTCAATATTTTAATAAGCCTCTAATGTAGAGGAATTTTTTATTTATGCTAAAATGTCAATTAAAGTAAGGCGTAAATTAGCTCATTACAGCTAACTAGCTCAAATTTATATAAGGTAATGCTATTTAGATTTTGTTACATCAATAGCTTAAAATGACATTATATTCAAACAAATTAACTATAACATGTTTGAATATAATATTGATATCCTAAATGAAAAAACCCTGTTGCCAGGGTGTTTTTTATTTTGCGAGCGTGTTAACGCGGTCTTTTAGCTCTTTTCCAGCTCTGAAGTATACCACATATCTTCCATCAGATTCCATAGAAACGCCGAGGCGCGGATTTCTAATTAATCCGGCTCTGCGTTCTTTCAGAGAAAACGCACCAAATCCGCGGATTTCAATGCGTTTACCACTAGCAATATTATCTGATATCAGATTTAAAAGTTGTTTTACCACAGAATCAATTTCTTTATGGACAAGCTTTGGATAAAGCTCAGCCATAGCAGCTATTATATCTGAACGATTCATAAGGACCCCGCTTATTCAGAACCAAATTTATCTTGAAGTAAGGCTCCTAAACTGGTAGTTCCAGATGTTTTTTCAGCATTTTTTACTTTTTTCATAGCTTCAGCTTCGGAGGCCTTTTCAACCGCCCTTACTGATACACTAATCGTACGATGCTTTTTATCAACATTGGTAATCAATACTTCAAGTTCATCACCAACTTTTACCACATTTGTCAGATCATCAACTTTTTCTGATGATGCTTCACGAGCACTTAATGTCGCTTCGATCTCAGGAGCTAGCTCTAGTATTGCTTCATTCGCATTTACAGATTTAACAATACCTTTGACAATAGCGCCTTTATCATTGCTAAGCGTGAACACGCCAAAAGGATCATTATCCAATTGTTTAATTCCCAGAGCAATACGCTCTTTTTCTACATCAACTGAAATAATTACAGCTTCAACTTCCTGACCTTTTTTGTAGTCACGAATAGCAGCTTCACCAGATAATGTCCAGGAAATATCAGATACATGAACCAGTCCATCAATTCCGCCATCTAAGCCGATAAATAAACCAAAATCAGTAATAGAACGAACTAAACCTTTGATTTTATCGCCTTTTACATGTTTCTCATTAAAATCAATCCATGGGTTTGAATGACATTGTTTTAAACCAAGACTAATCCTGCGTTTTTCCGGATCTATTTCTAAAATCTGCACTTGAACTTCATCACCAAGTTTAACCACTTTCGATGGATTGATATTTTTGTTAGTCCAGTCCATTTCAGAAACGTGTACTAATCCTTCAATTCCATTTTCAATCTCAATAAATGCACCATAATCAGTAACATTTGAAACTTTACCATACAAACGTGTACCAACTGGATGACGCTCTGCAACACCCATCCATGGATCATTTGACATCTGTTTTAATCCTAGTGATACGCGATGTTTTTCTTGATCAAAACGTAATATCTTCGCTTCAATTTCCTGACCTACAGTTAGTAGTTCTGACGGATGTTTAACCCGTTTCCAAGACAAGTCTGTAATGTATAGTAAACCATCAATTCCACCAAGATCAACGAATGCACCGTAATCAGTAATATTTTTGACAATACCTTTGACAACATTACCTTCTTGCATTCTTTCGATAATTGCTTTATTATCCTCACCAGATCTTTCAACTAATACCGCTTTTCTTGAAATCACGATATTATTGCGACGGCGATCAACTTTAATCACCTTAAACTCGACATCTTTGCCGTCAAAAGGTGCAAAGTCGCGTACCGCACGTACATCAAGTAATGAACCAGGTAAAAATAGACGTACATTTTTGTACATAACGCCTAAACCACCTTTTACACGGCCATAAATCGGACCAGTTAATACTTCTTCTTTTTCCATTGCAAGCTCTAATTCAGACCATGCTGCCAAACGTTTGGCTTTTTCACGTGATAATCTTGTTTCGCCATAACCATCTTCAATTGCATCAATTGCAACCTGGACTTTATCTCCAACTTTAACCTCTAATTCGCCACTATCATCTTTGAATTCACTAAGCGGAATCATTGATTCCGATTTCAATCCAGCTGTTACCGTAACATATTTGTTATCAATAGCAACGACCTTAGCATCGATTACTTCACCCTCACGCATTTCAAGACCAGCTAAATGCTGTTCAAACATACTTGCAAAATTTTCCATATTTAATTATTAATTCACTAAAAAAAGTTTATGTTTATTGGATAGTATCCCATTATGCCATCCTGAGATTCCCGCCTACGCGGGAATGACACAGTCATGGTACCAGTCAATTACAGTTTGCACTGTTTCCTCAATTGACAAATCAGAATTATCCAACACCTTATACGTGCTATCATAAACTAGAGGCGCAACAGATCTCTCACGATCTTGCTTGTCTCTGGCAGTTATATCACGCAAAATAGCCCCAATTGTACCAGAATCAGAAGATTTTTGCAACTGAAAATGGCGTCTTAATGCTCTTTTCTCTGCTGAAGCAGTTAAAAATATCTTCAAATCCGCCTTGGGAAATACCACGCTACCCATATCACGCCCGTCAGTTACCAGCCCTGGAACCTGGTCAAAACTTTGCTGAAAATTAAGTAACCTGGTTCGAACTTCTGGAATTTTAGCAATGGCTGAAGCCAGCATACCCACATTCTCTGTACGCAGCATGGTAGTTTCATCCTGCCCATTTAATATTACCCGATCATCCACAAAAGATAAATCCATATGATCAATTAGCTTTAGAATTGCGTTTATATTACTTTTTTCCACTTGTCCATTAATCACCATAAGACCCAAAGCACGATATATTGACCCTGAGTCTAAATAATTAAAGCCTAATTGCCTGGCTACTTTTTTAGCAACTGTACCCTTGCCAGACGAAGCCGGACCATCTATAGTAATTATTGGCATTATCTTTGTGCCTTATTAAATAATGTAAAGAAATTATTAGTTGTCGCTTCAGCTAAAGATTCAAGACTAATGCCTTTTAAATCAGCAACAAATTGTGCCGTGTGCAATACTAAAGCCGGATGATTTGTTTTCCCTCTAAACGGTGTTGGCGCTAAAAATGGCGCATCAGTTTCAACCAACAACCTATCTAGCGGCATATACTTTGCCACCTCCTGGATAGTTGTTGCATTCTTGAATGTAACAATCCCCGATATTGAAATGTAAAAACCCATATCTAGTGCTCGTTTTGCATTGGCTAAATTTTCAGTAAAACAGTGCATCACGGCCCCAGCTTCTGCAGCACCATGCTCACCCATAATTAACAAAGTATCATCAATTGATTCTCTGGTGTGAATAATCAGTGGTAATTTAGCCTGTTTCGCCACTTCAATATGCAAGATAAAACGCTCATGCTGCCACTTCATATCTTTTTTTTCAGTTGGTAAATCATCTACCCGATAATAATCTAAGCCAGTTTCACCGATTGCAACAACTTTTGGATGATTTACGTATTGTGATAAAAATTCAGGTGTTAGTGTAAAATTTTCTAATTTCTCATCCGGGTGAACACCAACTGATGCAAAAATATTCTCATATTTGCTGGCAATATTGATAATTTTTTCCAAATTATCTGGCCTGGTACCAACACATAAGGCATGAGTTACCTTATTCGTCTTCATTTGTTCCAAATAACTATCCAAATTATTGTATAATTCGTCATAGTTTAAATGACAATGTGAATCTACTAGCATTAGTTTATGTCCTTTTCATTAGTATATAATCTTAACCCTGGATTATATCAGAAAAGGGATTCCCGCCTGCGCGGGAATGACAGTGATCGCGGGAATGACAGCGATCGTGGGAATGAAAAGATTACTTGGGGAAATAAATGACTACTGGAAATATCTATGTAATATCGGCGCCTTCTGGTGCCGGCAAATCAACTTTGGTTAATGCCTTATGTGCAAAAGACCCACAAGTTAAAGTATCAATCTCACATACCACACGGGAAAAGCGCCCAGGTGATGAGCATGGGGTACATTACTATTTCATTAAAAAAAACGAATTTGAACAAATGTTATCCAAACAAGAATTTTTAGAACATGCAAATGTTTATGATAACTATTATGGCACCCATAAAACCACAATAGAGCAACTAATTAACGCAGGAAAAGATATAATTCTTGAAATTGACCACCAAGGTGCTCTACAAGTTCGTAAATTATTGAAAGATGCTGTCCTAATTTATATATTGCCACCAAGTATTGAAACACTTAAAAAGCGCTTACATCAGCGAAATACTGATGCACCTGAAATAATCGAAAAACGCCTGGCTTTGGCCCTAAATGACATCTCTTATGCAAAATATTTTGACTTTGCGGTAATAAATGATGATTTTCATCAGGCCTTGGACGACCTTTATAGTATAATACTGGTAAATAGGCTTAAGACCAAACATGTATTGAAAACATGGGCAGGATAAGATTGCCACGCTGCGCTCGCAATGACAAAATTCTATGCGCTCGCAATGACGAAATTCTATGCGCTCGCAATCACACACTGATGCTGCGCTTGCAATGGCGCATTAATGCTGCGCGCTCGCAGTGATAAATTAATAAATTTTAAGAGGAATATATAATATGGCTCGTTTTACAGTTGAAGATTGCCTGATAGGTATTCATAATCGATTTAATATGACGTTAGCCGCTGCGCTGCGCGCACGCAAAATTGAAAAAGGTTCTGAAGTTTTGTTAGATAATGAAGAAAACGATAAACCAACAGTTCTGGCACTTAGAGAAATTGCTGATCAAAAAATTGATGGTTCAATTTTAAACACCATTGATTAATTACTATAGCCGGGTTGTGTCTTTTAGCAAATGACACAAACTATGGAAAATCAAACGATTGTGGCAACCACAAGGCGACAGTATACTATGACAACTTTGGACTATGGTGCTTATCAAGATTTAGTTAATGAAAAAAAACAAATCTTATTTGACAAAGTAGAAGCCAAGTTAGGGAAAAAATCTCTGGCACTTATAACTCTTGCCTTTGAAGTTTCCAGTCGTTCTCATTTCAAGCAAAAGCGTAAAAGCGGTGAACCATACATCACACATCCCACCGAAGTTGCAACTATTGTTTGTGACTGGAATTTGGATGACCAAACAATTGCCAGCGCCATACTCCATGATATTATCGAAGATACTGAAATCACTAAAACTGATATAGAGCAAATGTTTGGCAAATCTGTAGCCGAACTAGTCGACGGTGTCACCAAACTGGAAAAAATACACTTTGAATCTGAAGAAATAGCTCATGCTGAGTATTTCCAAAAAGTCGTTCTGGCAATGTCTAAGGATATTCGGGTAATTTTAATTAAGCTTGCTGATCGACTCCATAACATGCTAACTCTGGGTAATATGAGAGAGGCAAAACAAAAACAAATAGCTCTGGAAACTATGGAAATTTATGTACCACTGGCAAATAAAATCGGATTACACAAGGTTCATTTGCAACTAGCTGATGAAAGCTTCAAATACTTACACCCATACCGCTACCAAGTACTATCCAGGGCCGTGGCCGAATCACAAAAAAAACGGCTACCTCTAGTTGAAACCATACTGAAAAACATAAGTAACTCTTTAAAATCAAATGGAGTAGCTGCACAATTTGTGTATCGGCAACGTACAATCTATAACTTATACCGACGAATGCAAAGGCGCCGTCAAAGCTTTGATCGCATCTATGATATTTTTGAAGTTAAAGTTGTAGTTGAAAACATAAGAGACTGTTATTTAGTTTTGGGTGTGTTACATAGCCTTTACCGGCCATTACCCGGGAAATTTAAAGATTATATTGCCATCCCTAAAAGTAATGGTTACCAATCCTTGCATTCAACCCTTATGGGACCGCACGGAACACCGATTCAATTGCATGTTCGCACAACTGCTATGGAAGATGTTGCTGAAAATGGGATTATCAGTCACTGGATCAAAAAAGGTGACCACTTTTTATCCGCCACTCCAGAAACAACTATCTGGATTAATAATATTTTAGATATTCAATCCAGCAGCTTCTCCGCTAATGAGTTTTTAAATAACCTTAAACATGATTTATCACCCAGTGATATTTATACTTTTACCCCTAAGGGCAAAATAATCCTATTGCCTAATGGTTCAACTGTTCTTGACTTTGCTTACTATATTCATAGTGATATTGGCAACCATTGTGAAAGTGCAAGAATAAATCAATATCTAGCCCGGTTAGATACCAAGCTCCAAAATGGTGATATAGTTGACATTACTACCAATGAAAACATTGAACCGAGTGATGATTGGATACAAATGGTCGTATCCGGCAAAGCAATTAGCAAAATTAAGCACTACCTGAAAGAGCAAAAATATGATGAAGATGTTAGTAATGGAATAAAGTTAATAAATCAAAGTTTATCAATGCTGGGTGCAGATATTACACTAACAGATAAAGTATTAAAAAAATTAATTGACAAACATTATCCAAAATTAGATACAATGGCGCTAGAGCACGCTATTGGCAATGGTAATATTTCTACGCTGACTGTTGCAAAACAGATTTTGGAAATCCATTCAAGTAAAGTTTTATCCATTCCATTAAGTAAGTGCGAATTTACCATTAATACCGATACACTATGCTCACCTCTACCTGATGAGAATCTGCTTGGCAGCGTTAATCGGCATGGTGAATTAATATTGCATAAACCAAATTGTAAAAATGCAAGAAGCATGGGACTTGAAAAATTTACATTAGTCCATATAATAAATGATATAGGCAAGGAATTTTCTGTGCGCCTTAGTGCATCTATAGCAAATGAGCCTGGCACTTTTAGTAAATTTGCCTCTAAAATCTCCGAATCTGGGATTAATATTCTGGAATTAAATCAAGAGTATAAATCCGCAGAAACCGCGTTAATTACTGCCACTCTAAGCGTGAAAGACTTACCACAGGCAGAAGACTTAGTACTTACCCTACGTAATACTGATTTTATTCAGAAAATTAACTTTTTATAAAAATGGAATTATTACTTAATTAAATTGTAACTACTCAGCCATTACTGTCCGCATTTCCATGGGCATGGATTCCCGCCTCCGCGGGAATGACATATGGCGCGGGAATGGCGCCTGAGTATTTGTCTAATTAATTAATGAAACCATGATAAAGGAAGGCAAAAAATGATTGCAGAAAAAACAAGTAATCCAACGGAATTAGTAGGTGTTGATAATTTAACACCAATCATCCCCCTAAAAGATGTTGTGATTTTTCCTAATATGGTTGTGCCACTATTTATCGGTCGGCAGAAATCTATTATCGCATTGGAAGCTGCAGCAACCAAAGATAATATGGTGATTTTATTAAGCCAAAAAAATCCCGGAGACAATGAAGTAACGCCGTATAACATCTATGATATTGGAACGCTTGCTAAAATATTGCAGGTATTAAAGCTACCAGATGGTACAAATAAAGTGCTAATCGAAGGTAAAACCAGAGCCAGGGCTGTTTCTATTACTGAAAGAAATGGTTATTTGGCTGCAACTGTTGAGCCAATTGAAACCAAACCAGATATCAGCAAAATTGAACTGGAAGCATTACGTCGTGAAATTATCCAACAATTTGATGAATTTTCTAAACTAAATCAAAAGGTTCCAGATGAAATCATTAGCCTCATTGCAAAAATTGAAAATATCGAACAATTAACTGATGTAATTACTACTCATGTGGTTATGGATTTAATGATCCGTCAGGATTTATTAGAAACAATTTCATTAAAAAAACGTTTAACCAAGCTGCTGCGCGAGCTAAATCGTGAAATAGAAATTCTGAATGTTGAGAAAAAAATTCAGGGGCGTGTTAAACAGCAAATTGAAAAAAATCAAAAAGAATATTATTTGCATGAACAAGCCAAAGCCATACAGCAAGAGCTTGGCGAGGAAGAAGAGCTAGGCGAACTTGACAATCTGGAACGGCGTGTAAAGAAAGCTAAAATGCCAGCTGAGGCAGAAGGAAGAGCCTTATCTGAAATTAAAAAACTTAAACTTATGCCGCAAATGTCATCTGAAAGTTCAATTATTCGTAATTATATTGAGCATTTGATTGAATTACCGTGGGATAAAAGCAGTAAAATTAGTAAAGATTTGAGTAAAGCACAAAAAATACTGGATAAAGATCATTACGGCTTAGATAAAATAAAAGAACGAATCATTGAATATCTGGCAGTACAAAAACGTGTAGAAAATAATAAAGCACCTATTTTATGTTTTGTTGGCCCTCCTGGAGTTGGTAAAACATCATTAGGTGAATCTATCGCCAGAGCTACTGGGCGTAAATACATCCGTGTTGCACTAGGCGGCTTACATGATGAAGCTGAAATTCGCGGACATCGTAAAACTTATATTGGAGCTATGCCAGGTAAGGTGTTACAAAATATCGTTAAAGTTGGGGTTAAAAACCCACTGTTCTTATTTGATGAAATTGATAAAATTGGCGCAGATCACAGAGGGGACCCTGCCTCAGCTTTGTTGGAGGTGCTAGATCCTGAACAAAATAAAGCTTTCGTGGATAACTATACTGAGACATCATTTGATTTATCCCAGGTAATGTTTGTTACTACTGCCAATTCGCTAAATATTCCAGGTCCATTACGTGATAGAATGGAAATTATTCGTCTATCCGGGTATACTGAGCAGGAAAAACTTAAAATTGCCGAGCAATATCTATTACCTCGTCAGATTAAAAATAGTGGATTAAAATCAACCGAAATCCATGTCGATGATAAGGCCTTACTAGATACAGTCCGTTACTATACATCTGAGGCTGGCGTGCGTAACTTAGATCGACAAATAAGTAAAATATGCCGTAAGGTTGTAACGAGTCTTGATACTCAGAAAGCTAAAACCAAAAAAATTGTGGTTACTACAAAAAACCTGCATGAATTTCTAGGTGCACCTATTTATGATTATGGCAAAAGCTCTAGTGAAAATCGAATTGGGCGAGTGACAGGTTTAGCCTGGACTGAAGTTGGTGGTGAGATCCTGACTATCGAAGTTATCGCGGTTCCAGGAAAAGGACAGGTAATTCGTACGGGTAAACTTGGTGACGTAATGCTAGAATCAATTCAAGCGGCAATTTCGTTAGTTAGAAGTAGAGCAAAAAATCTCGGAATTGACGACAAATTTTACGAAACTAAAGACATCCATGTGCATGTACCAGAAGGTGCTACACCTAAAGATGGTCCATCTGCAGGCATTGCCATGGTAACTGCTATTGCTTCTAGCCTAAACCATATCCCAGTTAAATCCAGTGTGGCAATGACTGGTGAAGTTACATTGTATGGTGATGTGCTACCAATTGGTGGATTAAAAGAAAAAATGCTGGCGGCTCTTCGCGCTGGGATAAAAACAGTACTAATCCCTGAAAAAAATGTCAAAGATCTGGAAGAAATCCCGGATGAAATAAAAGGTGGACTAGAAGTTATTCCTGTGCAAAATGTTGATCAGGTTTTAGCTATTGCATTGGAACACCCACCAACACCAGTTATTGATATTGCTACAGACGCTCATGTAGAAAAAGTTGTAGCTGCAGCAAAACAAAAAAAATCTGGCGTGACGCATAAGGTAGTCCAATAAAAAATGTCTGCCTTTTTACTTATTTTCAGCCAACTCTTCATAAACTCGGTATGTCATTCTATTGATTCCCGCCTGTGCGGGAATGACAGAAATAGGCTTGTATGAAAGAGCACGCTTCGCACTTGCCGTTTTTAATGGCAAGTGCTGATTCTCTATATCTATCGCATCTAGCCAAAAATCAAAAATTACTTATAATTGCAGGGGATAGCGGGAACGCTAAGCGTATTCTTGACGAAATTGGTTTTTTTGCGCCAACACTAAAATGTGCTATATTTCCTGATACTGAAATCCTACCCTATGAACGCACCACCCCCCAAAAAGACATAATAGCCTTCAGATTAAAAACATTATGGCAGCTGCATGAAAACCGTTTAGATGTTGTGATCATCAGTAGCAGCACACTCATGGTTCGGCTATGCCCCAAAGAGTATTTAGGTGGGCGGCAATTTAGCCTAAAAGTTGGCACCGCTATTAATCTGCAACATTTAAAAGAACAGTTAGTTAGCAGCGATTATAGTTTAACTACTCAAGTTTATGAATCTGGAGAATTTGCGGTTAGAGGCGGCATTATTGATATTATGCCGATGGGGACAAAACAAATTGTTCGAATAGAATTATTTGACAATGAAATTGAATCTCTGGCGCTACTTGAACCACAGACCAAGCAGTTGATTTCAAAAATTGATGCTTTTGAATTAATCCCGGCACGTGAATACCCCACCGATCCACAAAGCCTAAAACATTTTGCCGTAAACTTTGCGGCCGAGTTTAACCAGCCTCAATATCAATATTTGCTGAGAGAAATAAATAACGCAATTCTACCAGCAGGTAGCGAGTTCTATATACCACTATTTTTTGAAAAAACCGCGACAATTTTTGATTATCTGGATAATTCATGGCAGGTCGTGTATCAAAATAATCTATCAGATATTTTACTTAGCCATTGGCATGAAATTAGTCGCCGGTATGAGCTATTTAGTCATCAATACCCTTGCCTGGCACCCAGCAAACTATTTATTCCGGGTGATCAAATCCTGTCTGGAATCAAACAAAAATATAAACGCCATATAATCGGAAAACCAGATTGCACGTTAGATAAATATACATTTTTACCGTTGCCGGATATCAGCGTTAATAATAAAGAACATCTTCCGATGACTAAACTCCAGCAATTTTATCAGAGTTTTAAAGGTAAAATTGTTTTGATTACAGATAGTATTGGTCGTACAGAAATATTACGCCAAACATTAAATAGCTATAATATAAAGTGTACGATTGTAGATAGTCTGTCAGCAATACCAGCCCATGGGAACACTGACAAGAGTATTAGCATTACCCGGGCCAATTTATATAATGGTTTTATTTACAATGATCAGGCGTTTGTAACTGAACAAGATCTGTATAAACTCGGTCATGACAATATCATAAAACGCCGTAAAAATCTTAAAACTCAGCTGGATAATGATATGATTGTCCGTGATCTGGCTGAATTACAAATTGGTGATTATGTCGTGCATGTTAATCATGGAATTGGCACATATAAAGGTCTTACCTCACAAACAATTGCAGATATTGATTATGATATGTTGGAAATCGAATATCAGGACGAATCCAGACTATTTATCCCTGTGTATAATTTGCACTTAATTAGTCGCTATTCACAGGTAGAAGGCAAATCAGTCGAAGTAAACCGTTTAGGTAGTGCTGCCTGGAATAAAATTAAAACTAAGGCACAGAAGCATGTAGATGATGTCGCCGCAAAATTACTTGAAATATATGCTAAACGCGAGATGGAGCGTGGAAATAAATTTAAACTGCCAGACGAATATGCCGCGTTTGTTTCTAGTTTCGGCTACGAAGCAACTGATGACCAGGAGCGCGCGTTTCAGGCAGTTATAGAAGATATGACCAAGCAAAAGCCAATGGATCGTTTAATTTGTGGAGATGTTGGTTTTGGTAAAACTGAGGTTGCCATGCGTGCGGCTTTTATTTGTGCAATGAATGGCTATCAGGTAGCAATTTTAACCCCTACAACCTTATTAACCGAACAGCATTTTCAAAACTTTATTAATCGCTTTTCCGAATTTCCTTTAAAAATTGCTGAAATATCACGCTTTAAAAGTAAAAAAGAAATTAGTCAGACTCTTTCGCTGGTAGCTCAAGGACAAGTTGATATATTAATCGGCACCCATAGGATAATACAAGATGATATAAAGTTTAAAAATCTAGGCTTAGTAATTATTGATGAAGAGCACCGCTTTGGTGTAAAACAAAAAGAATCATTGAAGAAAATGCGCTATAATACTGATTTTTTGACCATGACAGCAACACCTATTCCCCGCACTTTATCCATGGCTCTGGATGGCTTACGTGATTTTTCGATTATTGCGACACCGCCAAAGCGAAGATTAGCCGTAAATACCTTAATTGCTAATGATGACAGCCAAATTATTCGTGAAGCAATATTGCGTGAATTACGTCGTGGTGGACAGATATTTTTTCTGTATAATGACGTAGCTAATATTGAAACAATGTATCGCCGACTTAATGATTTAATGCCTGAACTAAATATTGCCATTGCTCATGGGCAAATGCATGAAACAAAGCTAGAGTTAACCATTCGTGACTTTATTTTACAAAAGCATAACTTATTATTATGTTCAACCATTATAGAAAATGGAATTGATATCTCTAATGCCAATACAATTATCATCTATCGTGCAGATAAATTTGGTCTGGCACAATTACATCAACTACGCGGGCGTGTCGGTCGTTCACATCATCAGGCCTATTGCTACATGATAGTTCCTGAAAATGTTACTTCGGATGCAAGTAAGCGTCTGGAAGCAATTCAGACAACTGCCGAACTAGGTGGTGGTTTTAATCTGGCAATGCATGATCTGGAAATTCGTGGCGCGGGTGAAATACTTGGGGATAAGCAATCTGGCGATATAAAACATGTTGGATTATCACTATATACTGATATGCTAAAACGCGCCATTAATAAGCTGAGGCGCGAACAAAAGCATGAAACTGTCAAAACAGAAATTGAGTGTGAAGTTAATCTTAATGTCTCAGCAATCATTACTCCTGACTATTGCCCCGATATACACGAACGGTTGATTTATTATAAACGCTTATCCAGAGCCACAACCATTGATGAAATTGATAGTGTTTATCAGGATATAATGGATAACTGGGGCTTAGCGCCAGATAGTACGCGAAATTTAATTCAAGTTCATTATCTAAGGATTAAGGCCATCGGGTGTGAAATACAAAAAATTGATGGTACTGACAATCAAATTAGTCTGGTATTTATTGATAAGCCACATATAGAACCCATGAAAATTATTAGCTTAATGCAAAAATTAAAAACTGTGCGGTATGATAATAAAAGTAAGCTGATTTGGAGTATAAAATCGGAGACGATTTTGGATAAGATTAAAAATGCTAATTTTATTTTAGATGGGTTATTGGCATAAGTTGTGCCAAATAAAGTCTATATTTAAATGTTGGTATGCTATTGACAGTTTGGGGATTGTTGTAGTATACTAATGCTATGAAGAACAGGCTGCTACAAACAGCCTGCCCACGTGGTAATCCTTATCGGTGTTTACCACAGGATTTCTTCATTTTTACTTGAAGTCGGATTTTGATTTTGAAGGTCATGGGTCCGACTTTTTTCATTATGAGAAATCCAATCACTGCACAAATTAGCATGATTGACTTCTTTCTAAATTAAAAGATTATCAAAACATACCGCTCCAGCAGGCGTTTTACCGCCCACTTGGGGCGATACACCGAACCTTATTTTCATAAGATTACCGTTATTTTATCATGAATTAATACATTAATTATTACATTATAATGCCAAAAACATTAATCAGCATAGTTTCCGCATTAAAAATTTTACTTTAATACAATTATTTGTTTATATAACTTTATTGCGCTGTGTGGCAGAGCAATGATGCCTAGTTTAGCTGATTGGCCTATTTAAAATCCCTGTAATTAGATTGACGATAAGTGGTAGTTCGTGATACAATAGTCTTGTAGAATATGGACTTGCCAATGGATTAGCATGAAATGCTCATCGTTGGCAGGAGAAAACCCTTTTTACGGAAATTCCGTATGCGGTTATTTTGAGTTCATGATAGAATTACGAGGCTGAGTGTATTTTTTGGTATGCTTTAAATGATAAGGTATTGATAATGAAACTCAATAAAAGATAAGAGTTTTGTTTTTAGGGAAATATTAATATGAACACAAAGAGAATATGTCGGATTTTTGCAACTTGTTTAGCATTGGGTGTGGTTTCTTCTGTTTATGCTGAGTGTACGTCAGTGCTTGCGGTTATTCGTCATGGGGAAGATGATAATAATGGGCTTAATAGTGCGGGATGGGCTCATGGGGCTGCGTATGGTCATTTATTAAAGGTTGGTGGTGGCGACAGTTTCCCTCGACTTGATACACTCTTACAGGGTGAAATATCAAACATATGTCCGTTTTCAAAAATAGTCAGCTACTACACTACAAAACCGAGGAATACTGCTGAAAAAATTAGAGATAACCTAGGTGGTGAAATTGAAGGGGTTGAATTGAAAGGCAGTGATAAATGGCCGCACTTAGATAAAGCTCCTAAATTAGAGGAAGGTGCGTCAACACTTGTTGTGTTAAATAGACAAGCAATGTGGGGTAAAGGTGGTAACCCTGACGGCGGTACATTCCTAGATCTAGTTGTTGCTAACGATAACAGAGATAAGATTATAAAAGCTGGATCACCAATGTTTAATTTTCTGTACATTTTTAAAGATCAAACTACAGATGGATTTCGCTCCTTTAAAAATGTTTTTATATACGTACAGAAGTATGACTACTGGGATGCTAAGGCAAACAGTTACAAAACTAATCAATGTAACCTGAGGCTTCACAATGGCAGTGAAAAATGGCCGCTCACTATTAGTGCTCTGACACCAATGCCTTACAATGGCTTAGTTAATAGTGGATGGGATTGTACCTGGGATTAATTTACAAACTTACAAAAACTAAACGCTGGGTAATTTCCGGCGTTTTTTCAGCATTTTTAAATATCCCATTCTCGCGAACCCACTCATGTGGAATGTGGGGATCTCTAGTAGTGGATTCCCGCCTGCGCGGGAATGACAGCATACTAACAAACTACCCACCATTCATTGGTGATTTTGGGTTATAATATAGTCAGTTAAAAGCAAAAAAGTTTAAGTTTATAATGGAAGGTTCTGCAATGAAAAGTTTTTTGAAGCCTAGTTTTCTAAAATTGGTATGCCCTGTTTTGTTAGTGTCTTACTCCGGTTTAGCATATTCTGCAACGAAAGTTTTTGATCTATCCAATTATAAGAATGATTTTAAGGTTTGGAATAACGATTCTGTTCCTTATATGCAAGATAGAACCATAACCGTGGATATGGCATCTCGTGTGAACTTTATTGATAATTCCTTAGATATTGGAATCAAAAATGAAAATGACAAAATTACTACAGGCCGTATAGAGTCATTAAAAACCACAACCGACTTCTTAGGCGGCGATGGTCACAAGGGAAAAATTGAAGCCACGCTAGCTTTTATGTGCGATGGTCAGAAGAATATAAATACACACGCATGCGAACATGTTTGGCCAGGATTCTGGCTGTGGAAAGGGCCATATGGAGATAAGAGTGCTGAAATTGACGTTGCAGAATTTCAAGTTCAATCTGGCGGATATGTGTCGCATAGTAACCATATTTATACAATCAGTAGTACTGGTCGCCGTCAACTCCTAGAAGAACCAATAAACTATCCGACAAATACGGGTACAATTACATATAGCCTGGAATGGAAGTGTACTGAAGGTTATTCTAGTTGTGATGTGAAATTTTTGGAAGATGGTGCATTAAGAAAAAGACAAACCTTCTATTCCGATAGTGGACAAAGTAAAAAAGTAATTGAAGGATTTAAAAAAGGTTATCAAATTATTTTTACACAGCATTATTACTCCGAAAACCCTAAAAATGTAAATTATTATGATAAGTTCAATGGGCATTCTTCTGAAATGATTATAAAGTCTTTATCAATTAGCAATGCTGTGAACTAAATTACTGCGCCTTGCATAGCAAGGTTTCTATATAACACAGAGACTGTTTTAATTCAGCAGCAGATCGCCACGCTGCGCTCGCGATGACGTGTGGCTGCACCCACAGACAGTGGGTTACTCGCAATGACAGAGTGAAGCTATGATTCTTGGGAATGAATGTATATCAAATCAATTATATGGAAAATATTTAACTGGCTAAATAAATATATTGCCGCCCCACGCATGGTTATGGGTTATAAGAATCCAGGCAGTGGGGCCAATGCGCCTCAAACTAGAATTAGTAACACTACCAGCATCATTAGCCCAGAAAACTTACAATTAGCAAATAATATTTTTATTGGTCATTATAATTTTATAGAAGCAAGTAATCAAATATCCATTGGTGAAGGATGTCAAATTACTAATTATGTTAGCATCCTCAGCCATTCATCACATGTCAGTATCCGCCTCTACGGTAAACATTATATAGAACAAAAAGAACATATTGGGTATATTCGTGGTCCCGTCACAATAGGTGCCTACTCATTTATTGGTCCACATTCAACAATAATGCCAGGAGCTTCAATTGGCAAAGGTTCGATTGTATCGGCTTATAGCCTGGTTAAAGGCTCATTTCCAGATTTTGCAATTATCAGCGGTAACCCAGCAATAATTACTGGTGATACCCGTGATATGGATAGAAAATACCTGGATGAAAATCTGCCACTCCGCGATTTTTATAATGAATGGGCACAAAATAATGAAAGAGCATAAAACTATTGCTTTGGTGGGATCTACTTCTATACACACCATTCGTTATCTAATGGCAATTGCCCCATACTTTGAACAAATAATCTTTATTACAAATGGCCCATGGGCGTCAACCGAATCATGTCCAGACAATGTCATTACTTATACCGTTAATTTTAAATTATTAAATATTGGCTGCCGTAAAAAAATCGCAAATATTTTACTAAAGCATCAAATAAAATTAGTGCATATTCAGCAAGCAAATAGCTATGCCTACCATACTCTAAAAGCTATTAAACAATATAAAATAAAATGTAAGACTATTTTAACCACCTGGGGATCTGATATTTTGGTCTTACCTAAAAAAAATATCATGTTTAAACGTTTGGTTAGGTTTAATCTAAATCACGCACATATCATCACCTCTGATTCACTCTATATGTCAGAGCAAATCCGCAAACTAGCACCATTAGCTAAAACAATTCATACCATAAATTTTGGAATACACAACTACCCCGATTCTGTAGATATGAGCCACAAACAAAACATTATTTTATCTAACCGCCTACATAAGCCACTATATAATATTGATAAAATAATCGCTGCTTTTGCCAGATTTATCCGGGATAACCAGCAATTTGCAGACTATAAGCTGGTAGTCGCGGCCTCAGGAACTGAGTCTGATACACTATTGAATTTGGTGAGCGATCTGGGAATAGTTAAATCAGTCAGCTTTGTGGGTATGCTTAGTTATTCTGAATTAATTGATTATTATAAAATAGCACGGATTTTTATTTCCATTCCATCTAGCGATGCTACCTCACTTAGTGTATTAGAAGCTATTGGCTATGGATGTTACCCAATATTATCCAATATACCAGCTAATCTGGAATGGGTATTGGATGGAATAAATGGTAGAATTTGTCAAAATAATAATGCTCTGGAAGATTATATCTTAAATGTGTTGAAAACTGCTGATTTTGAAAAAACAGCTAAATTTAACCATGATTTAATCGGGCAAAAAGCCGTATTTGAAAATAATTTGCTCAAATTTCTAAATTTGTATACTGAACTTGGATTCCGGCCTGCCACACACGTGTGTGCGCGGGAATGATATGTACGAGTGGGCTAATTAATGATTATGCCTGTTTTTTGTACTTTTAATTCCTAGGTAAATCAAGTAAGCCAATACACCCAAGATAATAAAGTTGAACCCTAGCATTTTAATTAATTCCATTATGTGGCTTCCTCTAAAGATTTGTTGTGCTCTTCTTCTGATTTTAAAATTTTGCTTATTCTTAAAAAAATAAACGATACGTATTGAAATAGTAGCCAGAAGAAAACAATTAGTACAAATCTGGTAAATCCAGCAACTTCAAAACCCAAATAATTAATCCCACCTACCGCCCAAGACAGCAGGTTGGCACGCTCGGATAGTAGTTTTGCAACATCACTATCAAATGCAAGTTTAACTAATTTTACTTTCGTGACTATATGATAGCATAAATAGGTATTTTATTGCAATTGATTAGATATTATTTTTGAATTCTATGATAAAATACGCCCCTGTACTGGAGCGCTCTGCCACGCAGCATAAAACAATAATTTTACAAAATACTACTAAAATCAACATATTTAATAACTAGCTTACCACAGAATAGTTTCAGAAAGAAATCACTTGACTATGAAAAAAATTATATTTGTATTAATGTTTATGTCAGGATACTCAATGGCTGCACAAATTGCAAACAACCATGTAGGCAGGCCTACTTCACAAAATAGCATCGATGGTCAAAAAATCGATTCTAAGGTAAGGCCACAAGATGATTTTTATGAATATGCAAATGGTGCTTGGTTAAAAAGCGCAGTTATTCCAGCAGACAAGGCCTCATGGGGTGCATTTAATGAGTTGCGTGAAAATACAATAGAACAATTGCACAAAATTATTGATGGTCTATCTACAGATAAAAGCAAAGATAGTAATAAACAAAAAATTTATGCAATGTACACTAGCTTTATGGATGAAATAAAGCTCGAATCATTGGGAATGACACCGCTTAAAGAACAAATGGCCAAAATAGATAATATTACTGATAAAAAACAAATTCCAGAACTAATTGCCAATTTAAACCAAATTGGCGTTGCTACACCTATGTCGATTAATATCCATCAGGATGCCCGTGACTCACGCACAGAGATTGCCGATATTGGTCAAAGCGGTTTGGGTTTACCCGATCGTGATTATTATTTAAAAGCTGATGATAAAAACCTTAAATTAATTAAACAAAAATATATCGACCATATCAGTAAAATGCTTAGTATGTCTGGTGATAAAAATGCGCTTAAAGATGCAATAGATATAGTAAACCTGGAAACCGAACTGGCTAAAATTCAGTGGACCAAAGTTCAAAATCGCGATCCAATGAAAACTTATAATAAAGTAATACTAGCGAAATTACCAGCTCTTATGCCACTGTATGATTGGAATAGTTATCTGGGCACATCAAAGCTTACAGATAAAGTATCGTACGTAATAGTAAGCCAGCCAAGCTATTTAAAAGGTCTGGATACTATACTGCAACAAACTCCATTATCAATTTGGAAAGCATACTTTAAATGGCATCTTTTGAGCGACTACTCTTCCCTACTCTCCAAATCATATGATGATACAAACTTTGCTTTCTACGGCACTGTCTTAAGTGGTATACCCAAACAGGAACCCAGATATAAACGCGGCATAGCAAGTATTGAGAAAAGTATTGGTGATGCTTTAGGCGGGCTATATGTTGCAAAATATTTCCCACCAGAAAATAAAGCTAAAATGGAAAAATTAGTTGCCAATTTAATTCTAACATACCGAAATAGTATCAATTCATTAGATTGGATGAGTGATGCCACCAAAGCCCGTGCACAGAAAAAACTATCGGCAATGGCACTAAAAATAGCCTATCCGGATAAATGGAAAGATTATAGCTCATTGGTAATTAAATCTGATGATCTTGTAGGTAATGCCATGCGTGCAACTCAGTTTGAATACCAACGTGAAATTAATAAGCTTGGCAAACCAGTGGACCGTTCTGAATGGCTTATGACACCACAAACGATAAATGCATACTATAATCCGGAAATGAATGAAATAGTCTTTCCGGCAGCAATTTTACAACCTCCATTTTTTAATGTAAAAGCTGATGATGCATTTAATTATGGTGGTATCGGCGCAGTTATCGGTCATGAAATCAGTCATGCCTTTGATGACCAAGGTAGTCAATACGATGAAATTGGCAACTTAAATAACTGGTGGACAAAAGTTGATCGTGAAAATTTTACCAAAAAAACCAAAGAATTGGTTAAACAATATAGCGCCTACAGCCCATTACCTGGTTATCATATAAATGGTGAATTAACTTTAGGTGAAAATATTGCAGATAACTCCGGCTTGGCAATAGCATATAAAGCTTATCAGCTATCATTGCAAGGAAAGCCAGCTCCAGTAATTAATGGTATCACGGGTAACCAAAGAGTATATTTTGGTTGGGTAGAAGTTTGGCGGGCTAAAGTACGGGATAGCCGGGTGATTCAGAACATTAAAGTTGACCCACATTCTCCGCCTAAATTTAGAGGTAATGGTACCTTACGAAACCAACCCGGCTTCTATGATGCATTTGGTGTAAAACCAGGAGATAAGATGTATTTGCCGCCGGAGAAAAGAGTAATTATTTGGTAGGAAAATTAGCGCCAGGTATTAAACTTGGCGCTAATTTTTTTAATAATTTCCCAGAGGGCTATCGGTTATATCTGAGATTCCCGCCTTCGCGGGAATGACCAAAGCCTAAATTAGCTCATCCTGATGATGCTTTTTATCTACAATAGCACTGACTTCATCATCACGAAGGATAATACTCAGCCGCTCGTGTTGTTTCAACTCTTTTGACGAATAAACAACTTGATTATTGCGATTTTTAACTATGGCGTAACCACGAGATAAAATATTGCGTGGGTTAACTAACTCCAAATGTCTGGCACTGGTCAATAATTGTTGCTCTTTAGCTGCTAATTTCCCAATTAAACCATCATTTAGCCGTTTTGATAAATTATTTAGCAAAACATTATACTCTTTCAGATTAATCTTATTATGCAGGAACCTGGCACATAGCATTTCCAGACGATTTTTCCGGCGGTCAATGAGTTGATCCTGCGCAGACCTGATACGATATATAATATTCTTTAATCTGACATGTTTTTCCTGAAGCTGATTTAGTGGATTTAAATGCTTTAATTGCATAATATATAAATCTAACTGCTTTTTACTATTATCTACAATATAAGTAAAATTATTATATAATTTATTATGCAAATTAACCAGCAAATTTTCCCATTCAGCCCGACTTTTTGCAACTAATTCAGCTGCTGCAGTTGGTGTTGGCGCACGTAAATCCGCAACAAAATCAATAATCGTCGTATCTGTCTCATGCCCCACCGCACTAATAATTGGAATTTTACTCACAAATACCTCGCGGGCAACAACTTCCTCATTAAAGCACCACAGGTCTTCCATACTTCCGCCACCACGGCAGACAATCAAAACATCCACTTCACTACGTTTATTAGCTATCTTAATTGCTTTGGCAATTTGCATCCCCGCATCACTGCCCTGCACCGCTGTATGATAAATAATAATTGGAATATTTGGCATGCGTCTTTTTAAGGTAGTAACCACATCACGAATAACCGCACCAACAGAAGACGTAATTACTCCAACTGATTTTGGAAAAACTGGAATTTTTTGTTTATGAACAGGCTCAAATAACCCTTCTAACCTTAGTTTATTAAGTAAGCGATGGTACGCTTCCCATAACTCACCCATTCCAACTTTACGAATTCGTTCTACATTTATTTGGTAGCTGCCATTTTGTGGATAAATTGTAACTTTACCGCGCACCTCTATTTGCTGCCCATTTTCTAATTTAAAGTCAATTAACTTTAATAAGCCCGCAAATACTACGCATGATACTTTAGCGCCTTCATCTTTTAAATCAAAATACACATGGCTATAAGTTCTTATTCCAGAAATTTCACCTTTTATCCAAATTATTGGCATATTATTTTCTAATAAAGTTTTAGCCAATTTATTTAACTGACTAACACTAATACTTTCATCACAATCTTGCAAATTCGGTAAATTTGGCATTGAAGAACTTGAATTTATTGTCAACTTATCCACAGCATCCCTTCTAAATAAACAATGTCAAGTAATATTTTTAATTATTTTCTTAAAATATACTTGACTTTTGGTAACATATTGTTTTGTAATGATTTATTCAATCATGAAAAAAACAATTATCTCTTCTGAACCAATTGACCTTACTGAATTAACTATTATAAGCAATAAAGTTATCCACAGACTTACCCACAGCTTATGTGGATAAGCAAAAAAACTCTAACTACTCTGTATAGTTCATGGAAAATTACTAATCGTTAAAGTTAATTTTGGCGTAATTAAATAATCACGGATTTTAGCATACCCGGTAATAATATGGAGCTAACTTATAAAACAAACAATGGCTATAAGGTTTTATGCGTCACATATAAGGTAAAAGATGATGATGAAAATATCAAAAATATAATTAACTTATAGCCTCAGACATCCTGACCCGGTATAATTAAAATTCTCAATCTACAACTACGAAATATCAATATTATCAAAGCATTTCATACTTCAACTGTTCCAGAAAGCTCTAATGATTAATATCACGCTATG
>Ga0134126_10000235_pt1 | contig 72173 bp, 58 predicted proteins | sample KB31752_FD_96881 | JGI IMG/M metagenome (GOLD analysis project Ga0134126, IMG submission 96881) | Terrestrial soil microbial communities with excess Nitrogen fertilizer from Kellogg Biological Station, Michigan, USA - KB3-175-2 | ecosystem: Environmental > Terrestrial > Soil > Unclassified ...
CACCATGCGCGCTCCGATCCACCAGACGAACGGATGGAACCAGAACCCCACCTCGACCAGCCGGTGCAGGGCTGACCAAAGGTTGTCGCGCCGCCGCAGGTGGCAGCGCTCGTGCGCCAGCACAGCCTCGAGCTGCTCGGCGCTGAGCCGCTGCTCCAGCGCCGCGGGCAGCAGCAGCACCGGACGCAAGATGCCGAAGATGCCGGGCTCGAACGACGCGTTCATCCGTTCACCGTTGACCGTTCGCGCAAGCCGCCAGAGGCCAAGCCAGGCGCAGAACCAGCGCGCTGCCACCAGCACCGAGCCGAGCAGCCAGATGGTTCCCAGGATCGGAAGCCATGCCATCCCAGCGCTCGGTGCTGCCGCAACGAATGCCGTTGCGGACGAGGCCACGAACGGCCGGCTCAGCGCCGCCAGCGCCGCCGGGGGTGCCGCGGCGGGCGCGGTCCGCGGCAGCAGCGCCCCCAACGCGGCTAATGCGCCGAAGGGCACCAGGAACTTCAGCGAGGCCGCCAGCCATACCCAGAACCGCACCGTGGCCTGGTGCCGCCGCAACGCCCAAGCGAGCGCCGCCGCAGCCAGCGCGAACCCGGTGGATTGCCAAAGATGGTTGAGCAGCGCCGCCTCGCTCATGGCGTCTTCTCCCTCTCCCGGAGCACGGCTTCGGCGGCACGCAGGTCCTCGAGCGTGATCTGCCCGGATTCGATCCAATGCGCCATCACCGGCTGCGTGCGGCCGCCGAACAGGCCCAGGAATTCGTCCATCAGCCGCCGATGGGCGGCATTGCGCGCCACCGCCGCTTCAAAGATGTGGGCGTTGCCGATCTTGCGCGTGCGCCGCACCGCGCCCTTGGCCTCGAGGCGGTACACCGTGGTCTGCACCGTGGTGTAGGCGGGCGCGCCCGGCAACTGCTCCTGGATCTCGCGGATCGAGACCCCGCCGCGCGCCCACAGCACCTCGAGAATCCGCATCTCCAGCCGCGAGAACCGCGGCGGCTTGGCTTTGGGTCCCCGTCTACTACGCATGTGTGTAATCCTACTACATGCGCTTGGACACCGCCACCCCCAAAAAGTTCCCCCGGCCGCGGCGCAAGCGCCCGACGGTCAACGGGAAGCGGTCGCGCCCGCCGCAGAACCGACCAATTTCAGCCCGTCCTTGGCCAGCGCCTGCTTGAGCTGGGCGCGGGCATGGTCGGCCCAGGCGGATTGGCGGTCGAGGCCGAGGTACTGCTGCCAATGCGGCACGGCGCGGCGCGGCTGGCCCTGGCGCTGGTAGGCCAGCGCCAGATTGTAGTGGGCGTCGGCGTAGGAGGGGACCAGGCGAACCGCGGACAGATACGAACCGATGGCCTCGTCCAAGCGCCCAGTTTCGTCCAGCACGTTGCCCAGATTGAAATGGGCAAGCGCGTAATCCGGATCAAGCGCCAGCGCGGCGCGGTAGCAGCGCTCGGCGTCGCCGAAATTCTTCTCCTGGTAGCGCAGGGTGCCCAGGTTGATGTGGGCGCTGGTGAAGCTGCGATCGAGTTCGAGGCAGCGTTCATAGGCGGCCGCGGCTTGGGCCCGCAGCTCGGCTTCGCCCTCGAGCGACAGTCCGAAAGCGAACCACTGCTCGGCTTCGGCATGGGTGTGGGCGGGGTCGGCTTGCGACTTCACCGCGGGCGGCGCCGTCACCGCGCCCAGCTCGAACGGCAGGCGGAACTGGCCGCTGAGCGCGTCCATATAGGTGCCGGCGTAGCGCAGCTCGACCCGGCCGCCGAACACGCCCATGCCGGCCGCGGTCACCGGGTCGGCAAGAGCCGGCAGCCGTTGGCGGATCGCTTCCAGGCTGCGCGCCACGGTCCCCGGCCGGATTGAAGCCCGGTCGTATTGCCGCAAGAGGTTGGCGCGCAGCAGGTCGAGCCAGCCGTAGCGGTCGCGGCGGGGAAAGAGGCCGCGCCGTTCCCAGCGCCCCAGTTGGCGCGGGGTGAGGTGGAGCATCCGCACCAGTTGCTTGCGGGAATAGTAGAGGCGCGTCACCCTGAACTTGAATACCCTGAAAGGCCCGCGATTGCAATAGGAATTCTTGTATGCTGGCCCCGGAGGTTCATGTGAACAAGCTCATCGCCTTCGTCGCCATTGCCGCGCTCGCGGCCACGCCTGCCGCCGCACAGCACTATCCCGCCGAAGGGGGTCACGGCGCGGTGGCGAGCGCCGAGGTGCATGCCACCCAAGCCGGGGTGGAGATCATGAAGGCCGGCGGCAACGCCGTGGATGCGGCCGTGGCCGTGGGCTTTGCGCTGGCCGTGACCCACTCCTCGGCGGGCAACATCGGCGGCGGCGGCTTCATGCTGGTGCGCACCGCCGACGGGCAGAGCTACTTCCTCGACTTCCGCGAGGAAGCCCCGGGCAGGGCCTCGCCCACCATGTATCTGGATGCCCAAGGCAACATCGTCAAAGGCCGCAGCACCGTCGGCATGCTGGCCTCGGGCGTTCCTGGCACGGTGGCCGGGCTGGTCGCCGCGCAGAAGCGGCTAGGCAAGCTCACCTTGGCGCAAGACATGGCCCCGGCCATCAAGCTGGCCGCAGACGGATTTCCGCTGGACACCAGCGAGGCCAATGGCTTCCGCCGCGCCCGCAACCTGGCGCAGTTCCCCGACAGCCATCGCGTCTTCCAGCGCGACGGCAATTTCTATCAGGCCGGCGACATCTTCAAGCAGCCGGAGCTGGCCAGCACCCTCGAGCAGATCGCCGCCGGCGGCGCCGATGCCTTCTACAAGGGCCCCATCGCCCAACAGTTGGCGGCCTTCGAGGCCGCCAACGGCGGGCTCATCACCGCGGCGGACATGGCCCACTACGAAGCCAAGTGGCGCGACCCGCTCCAAGTGCAGTACCACGGCTACGACATCCTGACCTCGCCCCCGCCGTCGTCGGGCGGAATCGCCATCGTCGAGATGCTGAACATGCTCGACAACTCCGAGTTCGTGAAGGCGGGCATGGATTCCGCCGCCGCCCTGCACGACGAGATCGAAGCTCAGCGCCGCGCCATGGCCGACCGCGCCGTCTACTTGGGCGACCTCGACTTCGTCAAGGTGCCGATGCCGACGCTGCTCAGCCCCGAATACGCCAAGCAGCGCTGGGAGAGCGTCAAGAGCGACGAGGCCAGCCTCAGCAAAGACGTCGGCGCAGGACCGATCCCCGGCTTCGAATCCAACGAGACCACGCACTTCTCGACTGTGGATCCCGCCGGCGATGCCGTGGCCGTGACCTACACCTTGAACTTCGGCTATGGATCGGGCGTCACCGCCGGCAAGCTCGGCTTCCTGCTCAACGACGAGATGGACGACTTCACCTCGAAACCGGGGGCGCCCAACGGCTTCAACCTGATCCAGGGCAAGGCCAACGACATCGAGCCCTACAAGCGGCCACTCTCCTCGATGGTGCCGACCATCGTCAGCAAAGACGGCAAGCTGGCGTTGGTGCTGGGCTCGCCCGGCGGCCCGCGCATCATCACGACGGTGTTCGAGGTGCTGACCGACGTGCTCGACTTCGGCCTCAACGTGCAGCAGGCGGTGGACGCGCCCCGCTTCCACCAGCAATGGATGCCCGAGGACGTGTATTTTGAGGGCCCGTCGCGCTTCTCGCCCGACACCCTCGCCATGCTCACGAAAATGGGGTACCCGGTCAAGGTCGGCGGCACCTGGTGCGACGTCGAGGCCATCGAGATCGACCCCAAGACTGGAATGCGCTTGGCCGCCACCGACCCGCGCGCCGACGGCGCCGCCATCGCCTATTGAAGGCGGCTGGCGCGGGGTAAACTACTGAGCACATGCGCCAGCTCGTCTCGACCCAGATATTCCGCCGCCAGCGGCTGACGGCCGCGCACCTGGACGCCTTGCTGAAGGCAGGCGTGCAGGGCATTGAATTGTTCTGCGCCCGCCCCAGCTTCGATTACCACGACCGCGGGCAGATGGGCGATCTTGCCGCCTGGTTGGCGCAGAATCCGCTGCCGGTGCACTCGATGCACAGCCCCATCTACGCCGATGAGCGGGAAGGCCGTTCGGGCGAGCCGCCCATCAACATCGCCGACCCCGAGCCCCGCCTGCGCCTGGCCGCGCTGGACGAGGTGCAGCGGGCGCTCGAGTTCCGCGACCGCGTGCCCTTCCAGTACTTGGTGCAGCACATCGGCCCGCCGCGCGCCGAATTTGACCTGCGCTTCGCCGACCGCGCCCTGTCGAGCCTGGAGAAGATCCGCTTGGTCGCCAAGCAAGCCGGGGTGACGGTGCTGGTCGAGAACATCCCCAACGGCCTCAGCCAGCCGCAGCGGCTGCTGGCCTTCCTCGAGGCCAGCCACCTCGACGACATCGGCATCTGCTTCGATTCTGGCCACGCCCACCTTCCCGAGCATCTCTTCGGCGGCGGCGGCGTGGTCGAGAGCTGGAACGCGCTCGCCCCGCGCGTGCGCTCGACCCATCTGCACGACAATCAGGGCTCGACCGACGACCACCTCTGGCCCGGCGACGGCACCATCCCCTGGGGCGAACTCAAGCCGCTGCTTGCCGCCAAGGGCGGCGCGCTCCCCTGGCTGCTCGAAGTTGGCGACCAAGGGCCGGACCTCAGCGGGCTGGGCAGCAAGCTTGCGGCTGCATTCCGGCAATTTGGCGGAGACGAATGAGAACCGTCGCCACCCCGATGCTGCTCGCGCTCGGCCTGGACGCCCAGGGCCTGACGGCGGCGCAGAAGGTCCACGTGGATGCCTTGGCACGTCAAGCCTTGGCCCAGCTGGGCGCGCCCAACGCCTCGGTGGCCGTGGTGGCGGCGCGGCGCGTCGAGATCTCGGTCCACCAGCAGCCCGAGGGCAAGTACGAGCAGTTCCTGGTCTTCCCCCACACCTAATCCATGCCGGAAAACGTACTCATCTCGGATATCGGCCAACACGACGGGCAAGTGGTCCGCGTCCGCGGCTGGCTTTACAACCTGCGCGAGAGCGGCAAGCTGCTGTTCCCCATCCTCCGTGATGGAACGGGGTGGCTGCAGGGCGTGCTGTTCAAGAAGAACGTCGCCCCCGAGGTCTTTGACCGGCTCAAGGGGCTGAGCCAGGAGTCTTCGCTCGAAGTGGTCGGCCAAGTCCGCGCCGATGCGCGCGCGCCCGGCGGGTTCGAGCTCGACATCCAGGAAGTCACCGTGCTGCAGGCGGTGGACCCGGAGCATCCCTACCCGATCACCCCGAAGGAGCACGGCATCGAGTTCCTGCTCGAGCACCGGCACCTCTGGCTGCGGTCGCAGCGCCAGGCGGCGGTGCTGCGCGTGCGGCACGAAATCATCAAGGCGGTGCGCGATTTCTTCGACGGCGACGGCTTCGTGCTGGGCGACGCCCCCATCCTCACGCCGGCCTCGTGCGAAGGGACAAGCAACTTATTCGAGGTCGAGTACTTCGAGCAGAAGGCGTACCTCACCCAATCCGGCCAGCTCTACGCCGAGGCGGTGGCGATGGCGGTGGGCAAGACCTATTGCTTCGGCCCCACCTTCCGCGCCGAGAAGAGCAAGACCCGCCGCCACCTCACCGAGTTCTGGATGGTCGAGCCGGAGGTCGCCTTCGCCTCCCTCGACGACGTCATGCATCTCGCTGAGCGCCTGGTCGCCTTCGTGGTGGCGCGCGTGCTCGAGCGCCGGCGGGAAGAACTGAAGACGCTCGAACGCGATGTCGCCAAGCTCGAAGCCGTGCAGCTGCCCTTCCCCCGCGTCAGCTACGACGACGCGGTGAAGCGGGTGAATGGTGCCGGAGGCGCGATGCAATACGGCACCGATCTCGGCGGCGGCGACGAGACCTTGCTCTCGCAGCAATTCGATCGCCCGGTGATGGTGCACCGCTATCCCGCCAGCGTGAAGGCGTTCTATATGCAGCCCGACCCCGAGCGCCCCGACTTGGCCCTGTGCGTGGACATGCTGGCGCCGGAGGGATATGGCGAGATCATCGGCGGCAGCCAGCGCATCCACGATCTTGGCCTGCTGATGCAACGCATCGAGGAACACAAGCTCCCGACCGAACCCATCGAGTGGTACCTCGATCTGCGCCGCTTCGGCAGCGTCCCCCACGGCGGCTTCGGCATGGGCATCGAGCGGGTGGTGAGCTGGATTTGCGGCCTCGAGCACGTTCGCGAAGCCATCCCCTTCCCCCGCACCATCTACCGCTTGCAGCCGTAATCCTCTGACGGGATAGCCGGCCCGGGCTGAGACTTTTTCGGGCGCCGACCCGTAGTTCAGGCAGCATGTTCCTGAGCTACCTCATGACGGCGCAAACCCACGGCGAATCCCGGGCATTGGCTCAGGGCCTCCGGGCGCGGGACCCCGCATTGATTGAACGACTGGTGGTCGAGTACCACTATCGCCTGCTGCGCTACCTCACCGCTCTCACCGGCAATCCTGCCTTGGCCGACGACCTCTTCCAGGAGACCTGGCTGCGCGTGATTGAGCGCGGCCGACAATACAAGCCCGAGCACCGCTTCGAGGCGTGGCTCTTCGCCATCGCCCGCCATCTGTTCCTCGACCGCGTGCGCCGCAAGCCTGAGATCAGCCTGGGCACGTTCGAGGGCGGAGGCGAAGAAGGCACGGCCTTCGAGCTGCTCGACGACGACGCCTCGCCCTATGAGCTTTTGCGCGCCGAAGAAGAGCGCCAAGGCATGCAGCGCGCGCTGATGGCGCTGCCCGCCGCCCATCGCGAGGTGCTGGTGCTGCGCTTCCACGAAGATCTTCGCCTGGAGGAGATCGCCGCCATCACGGGCGTGGCGCTTTCTACCGTCAAGTCGCGCCTGTACCGCGGCCTGGCCGCGCTGGGGCCGAAGCTGAGCGCCGGGGGCGCGGCATGACCCCCGACTGCCAAGCGTTCCGCGCCGCCTGGCTCGATCGTTTTCTGGAGGGCTCCGCACCTGAAATTCCCACCGGGCATCTCGAGTCGTGCGAGGCTTGTCGCGCGGAGATCGAAGCATGGCAGCGCAGCGCCGCCGCGGCGCGGCAGTGGGGCATTGCGCCCGCTCCCAAGCTGCAGGATGCGACGATTTTGCTGCTGCGTGCACGCATGGAGCGCTTGCGCCAGCGGCGGTCCGCCTTCCAGTTGCTCGCACTTGCGTGCGCCGCCAGCGCCGCGGTCAACGCGGCAACCTTCCGGCTGATCTGGGCCGGAGCAGGCATGCTGCGCCGTTGGCTGGGCTGGCCCTCCGCCGCGCAGACCGGACTGTTCGCCGCTTGGGCGGCGGCCCCGCTGATCTTGATCGTGCTGTTGCTGTGGCTGCTGCAAGCGCCCGCTTTGATGGAGGAATTCCATGATGGCTGAACTGAAATTCAAGATTCCGGCGTTCCTGATCGGCGGCGTGCTGGCCGCGGCGGCGGTGGCAGAGGCGCTGCGGCAAGGCCGGCCGCTGCTGCTGCTCGGCCTGATTCCGGCGGCCACGCTTGCGACCGCGATCCTGATCTTCGGAATGCGTCGCTGGCCGAAGTGGTCCAAGGTCACCGCCGGCTGTTTCGTGCTGGCGGGCTCGGCCGCGTTCTTGACCGCCTGGGCCTGGCTGCTCGGCCATCCCGAGTCCGATTGGATCGGCCCGGTGGCCGCCGGGCTGGGAAGCAGCCTTGGGGTCGCGGCTCTGTTCCTGGCGGGCGGCTGGGTGTACCGCGATGCGCAACGGCGCGGTCTGAATGCCTGCTGCTGGGCGGCGATCTCGGTCCTGGTTTTTCCCTATCTGCTCGGTTTGATTGCGTATCTCGCCCTTGTGGTGCTTCGCGATCAGCGCCTCGCGGTCTGCCCGGCGTGCGCCGCGCAGTTGCCGCCGGGCGCGGCGTTTTGCATTTGCTGCGGACGGCAAGCCGGAGCGGCCTGCGCCGCCTGCCGCGCCCCGGCGGTGGCGGGCGCGGCGTACTGTCCGCGCTGTGGCGCGGCGTTGGCGGGAACGTAGGTAGGCGATAATCCGGCATGGCCACTCCGGCGCCAGGCTGGACCTCCGCCCCCGGCTCCGCCCGCGGCGCGATCCTTTTTGCTTTCGCGCTGCTGGCCGGGCTCGCCCTGGCCTGGGAGCTGCGGGCGCTGCTGCTGCTCATCTACGCCAGCGTGCTTTTTGCCATCGTCATCGAGCCGCTGGTGGCGGCGGTCGAAAACTGGACCTTGCCTGGCAGCAGCGAACGCCGCCTCGGGCATGGCGCCGCGCTGGCGATGGTGCTGTTGGCGGCGGCGCTGGCCGGGCTGCTGCTGCTCGCGGTCTTGGTTCCGCCGCTGGTGCGGGAAGCCACGGCGCTGGTCGCGGCATGGCCGGCGGTCTCGGCCAAGGCGCTGGCGGCGGTGCAGAGCTTGCCAGGCCTGCGTCACCTGAATTTGTCCCCGCTCGAGTCCGACGTGGCCGCCGCGGGCAGTTGGGCGCTGGGCGCGGTGCAGAGCCTGGCCGCCGGCGTCGCCGACGGCTTCACCATTCTGCTGCTGACCGTCTATCTGGTCGCGGAAGGCCGTGCCACCCGCGATTGGTGCTTGGCCATGGTCGCGCCCGAGCCCCGCCGCCGCCTCGCGCTCACCCTCGACCGCGGCCAGCGCCGCATGCGCGGTTGGCTGGTGGGGCAATCGGCCTTGGCGCTGTGCATGGGCCTCGCCAGCCTAGCGGTGTTTGCCGTCCTGCGGCTGCCGGATTTCTACGCCCTGGCCCTGTTGGCGGCGCTGCTCAGCTTCGTGCCGGTGCTGGGGCCGCTCACCGCGGCCGCGGTGGCGGGCACCGTGGCCGGCGTCGAATCGTGGTTCGCGCTGGGCGGCGTGCTGGCCTTCTTCGCGGTGTACGAAGCCTTCGAGAACGCCTACCTCGTTCCCAAGATCATGCGCAACGCGGTGGACTTGCCCGGCTTGGCGATCATCATCGCGTTGGCCATCGGCGCGGCCCTCGGCGGCGTGCTGGGCGCGGTGCTCTCGGTCCCGACCGCGGCGCTGGTGGCGGAGCTGCTCGCCGAATACGCCCGCCAGCCCGACGCTGGCGCCGAGTAACGGTACACTGCCAAGATGGCGCGCAAGGTTCGCATCATCGGGGTTCCGCTCGATTTCGGCCAAGACCGCCGCGGCGTGGACATGGGCCCCTCGGCGGTGCGTGTAGCCGGGTTGCAAGCCCGCCTCGAGGGTCTGGGCTACGAAGTCAAGGACACCGGCAACGTCGAGGTCGCCCTGCGCGAGCAGAAATCGCCCGGCGATCCCAAGGCGAAATACCTCAAGGAAATCGCACGCTCCTGCCAGAAGCAGGCCGACTGGGTGAAGAAGATCCTCGAAGACGGCGCGCTGCCGCTGGTGCTGGGCGGCGACCATTCGATTGCGGTGGGCACCGCCAGCGGCGTCAGCGACTTCTACCGCGCCCGGCAGAAATCGGTGGGCCTGATCTGGCTCGACGCCCACGGCGACTTCAACACCCCCGAGACCACGCCCAGCGGCAACATCCATGGCATGCCGCTCGCCTGCCTCCACGGCTTCGGCCCCAAGGAGCTGACCGAACTCTACGGCTACGCCCCCAAGCTTTCGACCGAGCACACCGTGCTGGTCGGCATCCACGATTTGGACCGCGAGGAGGCGCGGCTGCTGCGCCAGGCCAATGTGAAGGTCTTCACTATGCGCGACATTGACGAGCGCGGCATGCGTTCAGTGGTGGAAGAAGCCATCGCCATTGCCAGCAACGGCACCGAAGGCTTCTGCGTCTCGCTCGACATGGACTTCATTGACGCCACCCACGCCCCCGGCGTGGGCACCCCCGTCCGTGGCGGTGCGACCTATCGCGAAGCCCACTTGGCGCTGGAGCTGATCTACGACAGCGGCAACATGCTCTCGCTCGAGGTGGTCGAGGTCAACCCCGTGCTCGACGAGCACAACCGCACCGCCGAGCTCGCGGTCGAGCTGATCGCCAGCGCGCTCGGGAAGAAGATACTGTAGCGAGACTGTAGCGTTTTAGGCCCCGGGGCCGCATTCTTCGTGGCTTGACAATTGCAGGGGGGGGGTGATATTGCTTTCTAAGTGGCCCTGCCCGACGGGCCACACACTTGGTTTGCGAAAAGAGGTTCAAATGGAAAAATTCAAGGGGCGTGCCTCAATCCTGTCCCGTATCCTTCTTCCACTCGCCGCACTCGCTTGCTCACGCCGGGCAGCTTCCGATCGGACGGCATGTTCCTCTCAGTGAGGCCTACGACAGCCACGCCCGCCTGGTGCAATTGCAGCCGCCGGCACGTTTCACGATGATTCGGTTCACGGCCAACGGCTGTGAATCTTGCCAGGAGGAATATGCACCGATCCAAAGTATCGGAGCATCATTGGACCGCGCGGGCTGCCGGATCGTGACGGTAGTGCCCCAATTGCGCGATGCAAGCATGGTGCCAACTCTCTCGAGCAGCATCCGCTTCCCGATCACGTTTGTTCCGCTCGATTTAGTGAACGCGGCGCCGCTCACCAACACTCCCACGAAATTTTTCTGGACGGGAAGGGCACCGTGCTCTGGTCGCATGTTGGCAAGTTAAGCTCAATCCAGATTGAGCAGGTTCTTCGGCTGGTGAACAGATGACAGCATTCGCCGAGAGGGGATTGGCCCTAGGTGCAATGACTCTCGTCGTATCATCTTGCGTGTTCGGTGCGCAGGTCCTGGTTAGCACGCGTCAGGACGTGCCCCTACAGCCTGACGAGATCGCGGTCCGCGCGACACCCTACACGCCGTTGGTAGCGTTTTCCACGGATGCCTCGCTGGTCTTTGTCCCGGTGGTTGTGCGAAACCACGACGGCGTGGAAGTTGGCGATCTCGCCGCATCTGATTTTCGTTTATTGGTGGATGGCGCGCCCGCGAAAATTGCGGCGTTTTCATCGGAGCACGTTGACGGTCAGGCTCGCTCGGCCCCCGCGCCGCTCGCCGTCGCGTGGGTCCTGGATGACCGAGTCCGGGCCAAGGGGATCGTGGAGGCCTCCTGGCTTTCAAGCGGTCAGGCAGCTGTCCTAAGCGCTCTTCCCTCGGCGCTGCCGCAGGGAACCGCATGGGAGATCTTGACGCGGTCGGGTACCCCGGATCTCGCGCTGACATCGGATGTTGGGCACCTGCGCTCCGCAATCGCGACCATTCATCCCGAGCCGCTGGACGATTTCGGCAACCCGCGCGCACAGGGCTACCTGGATGAGGTGTACCGCGCCAATGCGGCCGACGAGGCGGCGACCCTGCGGCAGGCCATGCGCGATGTGTCGCGTTTCCGCGGCGAGCGACGGGTCGTATTCGTCGGGTATACGCTCTGGACCAACTCGCCCCGGGGGCGATCGCCAACTCTGATCCGTGGACTGGCCGAGGAGGCGCAGCGGGATCAAATCGCGATTGATGTCGTCGATACGCGCGGCGTAGGCAGCGTGCTTGGGGACGGTGACCTGGCCGGGCTTGCTGAGGAGACCGGTGGCGTCTATTATCACAATAACAACGACCTCGCCCGTGGCGCGCGCCAACTATCGACGCCGGACGAATGGAGCTATGTCTTAGCGTTTGCGCCTGGCGCGAAGGCGGACGGAGAGATGCATCGGCTGCGGGTGAGCCTCGATGGGCGCAGGGGCGACCGGGTTCAGGCGCGCAGCGCATTTGCCATGCAACCGGCAGACCGCAGCCCAATGCCCATGGCCCTTCAGCGCGCCTTCATTGCATCCATCGCTGCCTCTGCCAATAGCAACGGCATCGGCATACGTTTCGACGACATCGCGGAGGGGCCCAGTCTGCGCGTGCAATTTGGCATCGCCCCCACGAGTGTGGAATGGGCAAGAATCGGCGGTCGCATCGTAAACAAGTTTTACGTTGTGGCAGCGCTGTTGGACGGAACCGGGAAATTCGTGCAAGGCGAGCAGGAGGAGATTCGCTTGCAATTGAGGCCGGCGAGCTGGAAGAAACTGGCGGCGGTTGGGATGCAACTGCGCGGCAGTCTTGGCCTCACAGTGCCGGCCGGAGCTTACCGGCTTCGACTAATGGCGGGAGACGCATACTCACATCATTTTTTTTCGCAAACGGCAGCGGTTGTCGTCCCGTAACGTTCCGCAGCTGCGGCGCGGAGGGCGCGCTTGTCAATCTTGCCGGTTGCGGTGCGCGGGAGGGATTCGAGGACGCGGTAGTCGTCGGGGCATTGCCACTTGGGGAAGGTGACCTCGAGGTGGACGCGCCAGGCGTCGGGGTCGGCGGCGGCGCCTTCACGCAGGACCACGCAAGCCAGCGGGCGCTCTTGCCACTTGGGATGCGGCACGGCGATGACCGCGGCCTCGCGGATGGCCGGGTGGCAGGCGAGGGCGTTTTCGAGTGCGACCGAGCTGATGGTCTCGCCGCCGCTGCGGATGATGTCCTTGGCGCGGTCCACGATCTCCATCAACCCTTCGTCGTCAAAGGCCACCACGTCGCCGGTGCGGAGCCAGCCGTCGGCGGTGAAGCTCTCGGGCGCGGTGCCGGCGAAGTACTGGTCGGCGATCCAGGGGCCGCGCACCTCGAGCTCGCCCGCGGCATCCACCCGGCCCTCGACAAAGGGCAGCAGCCGACCTTGCCGCGTGCGCTGCGGCCCGGCGAGGCGCGGGTTCATGGTGCCGACCGGCGTCATTTCGGTCATGCCCCAGCCCATGTTGACGGTGATGCCGTGGCGGTCGAAGCGGTCGAACAAGGCCATGGGCGCGGGAGCGCCGCCCAGGTTGACGCGCAAATCCGGATGCAGCTTCCAGCGGCCGGGGTGGCGATCGAGCGCATCCAATATGCCTTGCCAGATCACCGGCACGCCGGCGCTGCGGGTGACCTGCTCGCCGGCCAGCATATCGAGCGCGGACTCGGCATCGAAGCGCGCGCCCACGAACACCTGCTTGCAGCCGATCAGCGCGCCGGCGTGCGGCGTGCCCCAGGCATTGGCGTGGAACATCGGGACCAGCGAGAGGATGCAATCCTGCTGGCGCAGGTTGAGAGCGTCGGGGAGCGAAATCGCCAGGGCATGCAGGCAAAGCGCGCGGTGGGTGTAGAGCACGCCCTTGGGTTCGCCGGTCGTGCCCGAGGTGTAACCCATGGCGGCACCGTCCTCCTCTTTGAGAGCGGGCAGATCGTGCGGCGTCGCCTGCGCGATCAGTTCCTCGTATCCTCCAGGAACGACGATCCCGTGCTCGGGCAGCAGGCCGCGGCAGCGGTCGAGGAGGCGCTCGTCCACCAGCGCAAAGCGGTCGGCCGCCTGCCGCAAGATCTCGGTCCACTGCCGCGGATGCTGCCGCAAATTCAGGGGATGGACCACGCCGCCCGCCAGCGGCACCCCGAAGTAGGCCTCGAGGTGGTTGAGATCGTTCCACAGCAGCGTGGCCACGCGGTCGCCGGGCTGCAGCCCGGCGGCGTGCAGCGCCCAGGCCAGGCGGCGGGCGCGGGCCGCGAACCCGGCATAGTTGCTGCGCCGCTCGCGCGATGCCAGCTCGACGTTCGGGAACCAGCGCTCGGCGCGTTCCAGAATCGCCGCCAGAGTCAAGGCATACGGCATCATGGCTTCATGGCCTAGACAGCGATCTGCCTGGCCCGCAGATTCCGCAGCCGGTCGCGCAGTTGCGCGGCGCGCTCGAACTCGAAGCGCTTGGCGGCCTCGCGCATCTCGGCCTCGAGCTGCTTGAGGTGGGCGGCGAGCGCCTCTTCGCTGGCGAATTCCTCCAGCCCGGCATCGAAATCCGCGTCGGCGCCGGATGCGTAATCCCCCTCGGCCACCCCGACCAGGGTCATGTCCAGCGGCCGCAGGACGCTCTGCGGGGTGATGGCATGCTCGACGTTGTAGGCTTGCTGGACGCCGCGGCGGCGGCGGGTTTCGCCGATGGCCTGCTGCATGGAGCCGGTCATGTTGTCGGCGTAGAGCAGGGCGCGGCCGTTGAGGTGGCGCGCGGCGCGCCCCATGGTCTGGATGAGCGAGCCCGCCGAGCGCAGGAAGCCTTCCTTGTCGGCGTCGAGGATGGCGACGAGGGAGACCTCGGGCAGGTCGAGGCCCTCGCGCAGCAGGTTGATGCCGATCAGCACGTCGAACTCGCCGCGGCGCAGATCGCGCAGGATCTTCACCCGCTCGAGCGTCTCGACCTCGCTGTGCAGATAGCGGCATTTCACTCCGACTTCGCTGTAGTACTCCGACAAGTCCTCGGCCATGCGCTTGGTGAGCGTGGTCACCAGCACGCGCTCGCGGCGCTCGGTGCGCAGCCGGATCTCGGCGAGCAGGTCGTCAACTTGGCCTTTGGAAGGCCGGATCTCGACTTCGGGATCGAGCAAGCCGGTGGGGCGGATGACCTGCTCGATGACCGCGCCCGAGGTCTGCTGCAGCTCGTAGGGGCCGGGCGTGGCGGAGACGTAGACCACCTGGCCGACGCGCTCGTAGAACTCTTCGAACTTGAGCGGCCGGTTGTCGAGCGCCGACGGCAGCCGGAAGCCGTACTCGACCAGGGTGCGCTTGCGCTGCTGATCGCCGTGGTACATGCCGCGGAGCTGGGGCACGGTCTGATGGCTCTCATCCAGGAAGATCATGGCGTCGCTGGGCAGGTAGTCGAGCAGCGTGGGCGGCGGCTGGCCGGGGGCGCGGCCGGTGAAGTGGCGGGAGTAGTTCTCGATGCCATGGCAGTAGCCGATCTCGCGCATCATCTCGATGTCGAAGCGGGTGCGCTGGTCCAATCTCTGCGCCTCCATCTTCTTGCCCTGCGAGAGCAGCTCGGGGCGCCACTGGTCGAGCTCGGCGAAGATGGAGCGGATGGCCTCTTCGCGCGCCTCGGGCCGCATGACGTAGTGGGATTTCGGATAGATCGGCAGGCGCTGATAGGTCTGGCGCACTTCGCCGGTGAGCGGATCAATCTGCGAGAGCCGCTCGACCTCGCTGCCGAAGAGCTCGATGCGGAAGGCGTAGTCGTCGTAGGTCGGGAAAACCTCGATGGTGTCGCCGCGCATGCGGAAGGTGCCGCGCTGGAAGTCGTGGTCGTTGCGCTGGTAGAGGATGTCCACCAGCTTGCGGGCGATCTGCTCGCGGCGGACGGTCTGCCCGGCCTCGAGCAGGAGCAGCATGCCGTAGTAGGCCTCGGGCGAGCCCAGGCCGTAGATGCAAGAGACCGAGGAGACGATGATGCAGTCGCGGCGCTCGAACAGGGAGCGGGTGGCGGAGAGGCGGAGCTTGTCAAGCTCGTCGTTGATGGTGGCTTCTTTTTCGATGTAGAGGTCGGCGGCGGGGACGTAGGCTTCGGGCTGGTAATAGTCGTAGTAGGAGACAAAATACTCGACTGCGTTGCGCGGGAAGAAGGTCTTGAACTCGTGGTAGAGCTGGGCGGCCAGGGTCTTGTTGTGGGCCATGACCAGCGCCGGCCGGCCGAGCTCGGCGATCACCTTGGCCATGGTGTAGGTCTTGCCGCTGCCGGTCACCCCGAGCAGCACCTGCGCCGCCTCGCCGGCACGCACGCCGGTGGTCAGAGCGGCGATGGCGCCCGGCTGGTCCCCCTGCGGGCGGTAGCTGCTTTCGAGGGAAAACTGCATGTCATCAATGCTATCCTGGGAGTTCTCTCGATGAAAATCCATGAATACCAAGCCAAGGAGCTGCTGCGCGGCTTCGGCGTGGCGGTTCCGCGCGGGCGGGTGATCACGCAGGCGGAAGACGCGGCCGCGGCTGCCGCCGAATTCGGCGGACGCGCGGTGGTGAAAGCCCAAATCCACGCGGGCGGACGCGGCCAGGGCGGCGGCGTCAAGCTGGCCAAATCGCCCGAAGAAGCGGTCGAATGGGCGCGCAAGATCCTGGGCATGACCTTGGTGACCCACCAGACCGGCCCTGAGGGGCGCCAGGTGCGCAAGGTCCTGATCGAAGAGACGGCGAACATTGCCCGCGAGCTGTACCTGGGCATCGTGCTGGACCGCGGGGCGGGCCAGCCGGTGTTCATGGCCTCGGCGGCGGGCGGCATGGAGATCGAAGAGGTCGCGGCCAAGGACCCGACCGCGATCCTGAAGGCCCCGTTCGACCCCGATGCCGGCCTCGAAGCTTACCAGGCCCGCCAACTCGCCTTTGGCTTGGGCCTGCCGGCGGCTTCGCTGAACAGCGCGGTCAAGATCATGACCAGCCTGGCGCGCGCCTACGTGGCGCTCGACTGCACGCTGGCCGAGATCAACCCGCTGATCCTGACCGCGGAAAACACGCTGATGGCGCTCGACGCCAAGATCAACCTGGACGACAACGCGCTGTACCGGCATCCGCAGTTGAAAGAGCTGCGCGACCTGCACGAGGAGGCGCCGCTCGAGGTCGAGGCCAGCCAGCACGGGCTGAACTACATCAAGCTCGAGGGCAACGTGGCCTGCATGGTCAACGGCGCCGGGCTGGCGATGGCGACCATGGACATCATTCAATATGCCGGCGGATCGCCCGCCAACTTCCTCGACGTGGGCGGCGGAGCGAACAGCGAGCAGGTGCGGCACGCCTTCGAGATCCTGCTGAAAGACCCGGCGGTGAAGGCGGTGCTGATCAACATCTTCGGCGGCATCCTGCGCTGCGACACGCTGGCCACCGGGGTGGTCGAGGCGGCGCGGGCGGTGCAGTTGAAGCTGCCGCTGGTGATCCGCATGGAAGGCACCAACGTGGCCAAGGGGCGGGAGATCCTGGCCGCCAGCGGCCTCAAGATCACGGTGGCCAACGACATGAAGGACGCGGCGGAGAAGGTCGTCGCCGCCACCCGGTAACGCCATGGCCATTCTTGTCGACAAGAACACGCGACTGCTCGTCCAGGGCATCACCGGACGCGAAGGCAGCTTCCACGCCCGCATGTGCCGCGAGTACGGCACCCAGGTGGTCGCCGGGGTCACGCCCGGCAAGGGCGGAACCAGCCACGAAGGCACGCCGGTGTATGACACGGTGCGGCAGGCCGTGGCCGCGACCAAGGCCAACGTCTCGGTGATCTTCGTGCCGCCGCCGTTCGCGGCCGACGCCATCCTCGAGGCCTGCGACGCCGAGCTGCCGCTGGTGGTGTGCATCACCGAAGGCATTCCGGCGATGGACATGGCGCGGGCCTGGCGCACGGTGCGGCATTCGCGCACCCGGCTGATCGGGCCCAACTGCCCGGGCATCATCACGCCGGGGCAGTGCAAGATCGGCATCATGCCGGCTTCGATCCATTTGCCCGGCCGGGTGGGGATCGTGAGCCGCAGCGGCACCCTGACCTATGAAGCCGTGCACCAGCTCACGCAGCTGGGCATCGGCCAATCCACCGCCATCGGCATCGGGGGCGATCCGATCATCGGCACCACCCACCGCGACGCGATCGAGCTCTTCCACCGCGACGCCGACACCGATGCCATCGTCATGATCGGCGAAATTGGCGGCACCGGCGAAGAAGAGGCCGCCGCCTATATCAAGGAGCACGTGCGCAAGCCGGTGGTGGGGTTCATCGCCGGCCAGACTGCGCCTCCGGGTCGCCGCATGGGCCACGCCGGCGCCATCATCGCGGGCGGCAAGGGCACCGCCGCCGAGAAGATGGCGGCCATGCGCGACGCCGGCATCCAAGTCTGCCAGAGTCCGGCCGACATCGGCGCGACGCTGGCCGCCGCGCTCACAGCGCATCGCCCAACCCCTCGCCATGCCGCACACTGAACGCACCCTCACCATCCTCAAGCCCGACGCCGTGGCGGCGGGCCGCACCGGCGCCATCCTGGCGCACCTGGAGCAGGCCGGCTTCCGCATCCTGGGGATGCGCCGCCTGCAGCTGACGCGCGCCCAGGCCGAGGCGTTCTACGCCGTGCACCGCGAGCGCGGCTTCTATCAGGACTTGGTCCGCTTCATGACCGAGGGGCCGGTGGTGGCATGCGCGCTCGAGCGCGAGAACGCGGTGGCCGAGCTGCGGCGGGTGATGGGCGCGACCGACCCGGCCAAGGCCGAGGCGGGCACCGTGCGCAAGCTTTATGCCACCTCAATCGAGCGCAACGCCATTCACGGATCCGATGCCGCGGAAACCGCGCGCAACGAGATCGCCTTTTTCTTCGCGCAGTCGGACCTGCTCTAGCGCTCTCGTCCTGGCCGCCATCGCCGTCGCCGCCGGGGGGCAGCAGCAGGCAGCGCACGTGCCCCTGTCCGGGCGCGCGCCGCAGGCGGGTTCGGTCAGCGCCGGGCAGACCACCAGTCCCGCCGGCGGGGTGAGCACGCTCACGCCAACGGTGCAGGCCAGCGGGGAATTCGGCGGCAGCGTGCCGGCGCCGGCAGCGCGCGCGCCTTTTTCAGGACAGCTTTCCCTCGCCGAAGCCATTGCTCGCGGACTCGAGTACAACCTGGGCGCGAGCCAATGGGGCAGCACGGTGGCGCAGGCGGCGGGGGCGGTGCGCAGCACGCGCGCGGCGCTGATGCCGGACATCAGCGGTTCATTGGCGGCCACCGAGCAGCAGACCGACCTCAAGGCCATGGGGTTCCGGCTGCCTCCCGGCACCCCATTCAATTTTCCGGCGGTGGTGGGGCCGTTCAGCTACATGCAACTGCAGGCCTCGCTTTCACAGTCGCTGCTCGATTTGACCGCCAACCAGAACCTGAGAAGCAGCCAGCAGACGCTGCTGGCGGATCGGCTGGAGTTGAACGACGCCCGCGACCAGGTGGTGCTGGGGGTGGGCGGAGCGTACCTGGGCGTAATTGCGGCGCAAGCCCGGCTCGCGGCGGCGCAGGCGGAACTCGAGACCGCCAACGCCATCCTGGGCGAATCGCAGCAGCGGCAGGAGGTGGGCGCGCTGGCGCGGCTCACGGTGGACCAGAATCAAGTGCAGGCTGCGGTGCAGCAGCTGCAGATGACCTCGCTGCGCCACGACCTCGACAAGCAGAAAATCAACCTGGCGCGAATGATCGGACTGCCGCCGCGGCCCGATTACACCCTGGCCGACGCCGTGCCATTCGCGCCGCCGCCGGCGCTGACGCTCGAGGCTGCGCTGGCGCAGGCGCTCGAGCAGCGCGCCGACCTCAAGGCCGCAGCCGCCCAGGCTGAAGCCGCGCGCGCGGCCTTGGCGGCGGCGAGAGACGAACGCATGCCCACCGCGGGGTTCACCGGCAGCTACGGCGTCATCGGCTCGACCCCGGTGAGCGACTCGCATGGCGTCTTCACGCTCACCGGCACGCTGCGCATTCCGATCTGGCAGGGCGGACGGGTGAGCGGCGACATTGAGCAGGCCAACGCCGCGGTCTCGCAGCGGCAGGCCGAGGTCGAGGACCTGCGGGCCTCGATCGAGGCGCAGGTGCGCGAGGCGTACCTCGACCTCGATGCCGCTGCCAGCCAAGTCACGGTGGCGCAGAACAACCTCAAGGTGGCGCAAGAGGCACTGGAGATGGCGCACGAGCGCTTCCAGGCGGGCGTGATCAACACGGTCGAGCTGATCCAGGCGCAGCAGGCGGTGGCGACCGCGCAAGAGAACCAGATTGACAGCGTCTATGCCCACAACGTCGCCAAGCTCACCTTGGCCCGGGCACTGGGCAACGCACCTGCGCGCTGGAACGCCTTCCTGCCCGCCAGCCACTAGCCTGCATCCGAAGGAAGCATGCGGTGGTTGGGCGTGCTGGCAGCTGCGCTCTCGTCGGCGGTGAAGGATGACCTGCTGGATTGGGGGGCGACGCTCGCCTTCTACTTTCTCTTCGCCTTTTTCCCGACCATCCTGCTGGTCGCGGCGCTGCTGTCGGCCTTTCAGATGCAGGGGCTGGTCAACAACCTGATTGCAGCGCTGACCCGCGAGCTGCCGCGGCAGGCGGCCGAGCTGGTGGCGGGGCAACTGCAAGCGCTGCTGAGCAGGAACGTTCCCGGGCTGCTCAGCTTGGACATCGGGATCCTGCTCTACTCCGCCTCGCAGGGGTTCTCCGGGCTGATGAGCGCCTTGAACGTCGCCTATGAAGTGCACGAGACGCGCTCGTACGCGCACCGGCTGGGGCTGGCGTTCGGCCTGACCTTCAGCGCCGGCATCTTCATCGCGCTGGCGCTGGCGGTGCTGCTGCTGGGGGAGCGCACGCTGACGCTGGTGGCGGGGCCGGCGCACCTGAGCCGCGTGCTGGATTTCCTGTGGCCGGCGATCCGCTGGGCGTTCACGCTGGGGCTGATGGTGCTGGCGCTGCGGCTGCTGTACCGGGTGGCGCCGAACCGGCCGCAGGGCGGCGATCGGGGCACGCTGCCGGCGGTGGCGATCGCGCTGGCGATTTGGCTCGCCGCCTCGGCCCTGCTCTCGCTGTACGTCAACCACTTCGCCAGCTACTCGGCGGTGTACGGATCGCTGGGCGCGGTGATCGCGCTGATGCTCTGGTTCTACCTCTTCGCCTTGGCGATCCTGCTCGGCGCCGAGATTCACCACGCGCGGGAGAAGCAGATCTCCGGGGTGCGTTAGCGCTTAGGACGGGGATAGCGGGCGGTGATGGTGCTGGAGATGCCGCCGCGCGGGGTGAACTTGGCTTCGACCCTGGCCCAGACCGGCTGGCAAGCGGCGACCACGTCCTCGAGGATGCGGTTCATGGCGTTCTCGTAGAAGATGCCGAGGTTGCGGTAGGCGAGCAGGTATTCCTTCAGCGATTTGAGCTCGACGCAGCGAGCGCGCGGCATGTAGGTGATGGTGACCGCGGCGAAGTCGGGCAGGCCGGTCTTGGGGCAGACCGAGGTGTACTCAGGAATCTCGATGGCGATCTCGTAGCCGCGGAACTGGTTCGGCCAAGTCTCCAGCTCGGGCAGCAGGTGGCGCAGACCGGCCACGGCCTGTTCTTCGGTGTACCTGCGCTTGGCCATGCTCACATCTTGTACTGGCCGGAGTCGTCCTCGCCGAGGTTCTCGAGCCAGCGGCGGAGCTCTTCGCTCGAGCTGGGGTCGGCGGCGGCGGCGGCGATGCGCGAGGTCTTGAGGACTTCATCATCCACGAAAATGGGGCAGTCGAGGCGCAGGGCCAAGGCGAGGGCGTCGCTGGGGCGAGCGTCGAGCATCATGGGCTCGCCTTCACGGTCGAGCCAGAGCTCGGCGTAGAAGGTATCGTCGCGGAGCTCGCTGACCACCACCTTGACCAGGTTGGCGTTGCAGCCGATCAGGACCTGCTTGATCAAATCGTGGGTCATGGGGCGAGGGGTGGCGACCTTCTCGATCTCGAAGGCGATGGCGTTGGCCTCGTACATGCCAACCCAAATGGGCAGCACGGCATTGCCTGCGAGGTCTTTGAGGATGACGATGGGGGTGTTGGTCGAGGCATCCATCATCAGGCCGCGGATTTTCATCTCGATCTGCATCAGCGCCCCCTATGCGACTTGTCGGCCCACGAGGCTGTTGGCTCCAGCCCTTTCGACCCGCACGTGGACGTATTGCCCCGGCTTCAGCGCCGCCTCGGCCGGCTGGCCCCAAACCTTGAGTGGATCGGCGGCGGGCGGGAGGGGCGCGAAGTTCACCACACGGTTCGAGCTGCTGCGCCCCGCCCACTGCCCGAGCTTGGGATGGAAAGCCTCGACCATGACCTCGAGCTCGGTTCCCACCGCCGCCTGATTGTCTTCGGTTTGAATTTGCTGCTGGCGGCGCTGCAGGATCATGAGGCGCTCGGTCTTGACGGCGTCGGGGATGGAATCCTCCCATGCCTGCGCCTCGGTGTGCGGGCGGGGCGAGTACTTGAAGATGAAGGCGCCGGAGTAGCGCACCTGGTGCATCAGCTCGGCGGTCTGCTCGAAGTCGGCGTCGGTTTCGCCGGGGAAGCCGACGATGATGTCGGTGGTGACCGCCAAGGGGCGAGGGCAAGAACGAATCGCAGCGATGATCTCGAGGTAGCGCTCGCGGGTGTAGCCGCGGCGCATGCCGGCGAGCACCGGATTCGAGCCCGATTGCACGGGCAGATGGACGTGGTCGCAGAGCACCGGATTGCGACCCATGGCGGCAACAATTTCGGGGGTGAAATCGCGGGGATGCGAGGTGGTATAGCGGACACGGCGGAGACCGGGCACCTCGCCGACGGCGGCGAGCAGCTCGGCGAAATCCAGTCCCGCCGGCGAAGGATCGCGGTAGGAGTTGACGTTCTGGCCGAGCAGTTGCACCTCGGTGTAGCCGAGCTCCACCAACTGCGCGATCTCGCGCAGGATGCTGGCGCTGGCGCGGCTGCGCTCCTTGCCGCGGGTATAGGGGACAACGCAGTAGGCGCAGCGCTTGTCGCAGCCCTCGATGATGGTGACAAAGGCGCGGAAGGGGTGGTCGCGGCGGGTGAGCTCGGTCTCGAAGGCGGCCTCGTCCGCCTCGCCCAAGCCGGTGACCCGGGACTCGCCGGCTTCAAGCTGGGCGATGAGCTCGGGCAGCCTGGGATAGCTGGCCGAGCCGGCCACCAAGCTGACGTGCGGCGCGCGCTTGAAGATGGCTTCGCCTTCCTGCTGGGCGACGCAGCCAAGCACGCCGAATTTCTTGCCCTGCTTCTGCAGCGCCTTGAAGTTGGCCAGGCGGTCGAAGACTTTCTGCGCGGCCTTGTCGCGGATGCTGCAGGTGTTGAAGAGGATGAGGCCGGCCTCTTGCATGGTGGCGACGGCGGCGTAGCCCTCGGCCACGAGCGTGCCGGCCACGCGCTCGGAGTCGTGGACGTTCATCTGGCACCCGAAGGTTTCCAGGTAGAAGGTCTTCATCCCAGTCCAGTATAAAACGGCGCGCGAAAGCTATCGCCAGAGCCAGACGAAGGCAGCCGCGGTGACGATGGCGTAGAGGAGGCCATCCAGGGTGGAGCGCAGGGTGGCGGCGGCGGAGCGCTGATACCAGATGGTCTGCTGCCAGAGCGCGGCGGCGTAGCCGAGCCAAGCGGCGAGGCCGATGACGTGGACGATGGCGTGGACGTCGGGGCGGGGGCCGAGCACCGGGCGGGCAGCCAGCGCGGCGACCGCGCTCACCACCAGGGTGTAGACGAACCACTTGGCCAGCGCGGGGCCCATGGACATCTTGCCGGGGCGCAAAACGGTGAAGACGGCCTTCGGGCCGCGCTCGTACTTGGCGCGGAACCCGGCGTCCCTCAATTCGGCCACGGTGGCGGCGCGGGGGAGCATGTAGTCGCCGGGAGCGAGATCCAGCGCGCGCAGGGCGTCGAGGAACTCGTCCTCCCGGCGGACGCGGCGGAAATCATTCTTATGCCACCCCGGCAGCAGCATGTGCAGGATCGAGCTGACGATGAAGACGCCGACGGCGGAAGCGAGGATGGGGAGCCACATGGGGCGAGCATACACCGGGAATGATCCAACGATCCAAGGCGATATCTATTATTTGGCGACGATGAGAGCGAGCAGGGCGCCGGCGGCCTCGCGAGCGGTGGCGCGCAGGCCGACGAGATCGTGGCAGGGATTGAAGCCGGCGGGAAGGTCAAAGTTGTCGGTGCCCATGGGAACCTTGGCGAAGTCGGCGGCGTGCAGGGTGAGCGTGCCGGCGCTGCCGCGCAGATCGAGGTCGAGCGCGGCGCCGGCGCAGCGCACCGCGGTGATCGCGCCGGAGACGGCCTGCTCGGGCGCCGCCTCGGGCGCGGCGCGGCGCGCGATGGCCGGCGGCGCGGCGTCGGCGGTGGGCGGCGGTGCGGCCACGGGCGCTTCGGCCACCTGGGCGGGGCCTTGTCCGCGAGCGCGGTTGTAGGCATCCAGCCGGGTCTGGTACTCCTGCTCCGAGGCGATGCGCTGCTCGGCCATGGCGCGCTCGGCGGGCGAGGTGGCGAGCGGGAGCGCGCGCTGGAGCACGGCGATGGCGTCGGGGACGCGGTTCTGCTGGGAGAGAATGCTGGCGGCGTTGAAACGGTAGTTGAAGGTGTTGGGCTGAAGCGAGATGGCCTTCAACTCGAGGGCGTAGGCCTCGTCGAGGCTCTCGTTGATTGGCGCGGGACCCCGCGGGTCTGCGCCCCGCGACGCGCCAGCCTGGCCGGCGGCGCGCTGGGCTTTGAGCTGGGCGAGGGAGGCGTAGGCGGGGGCAAAGTCGGGATTGATCTGGATGGCGGTGCGCAAGCTGGCCTCGACCCTGGCGGCGGTCGGGGCATCGAGCGCCTCGCCGCCTTGGCGCAGGGTGATGGCGGCGAAGTCGTAGTGGGCGAGAAAGCTGGTCGAGTTGCCGGCGACGGCGAGGCCGTACCAGTGGGCGGCTTCGGCGAGATGGTCCTGCTGGGCGGCGAGGTAGCCGAGGGTTTCGTCGGCGGAGACGGCGGCCGCGGCGTTGCTGGCGCCGGCGGCGAGCACCTGCTGCAGGAGCGCGGCGGCTTCGCTGCCGCGGCCGACGTAGGCGAGGAACTCGCCGCGCTCGGCATCGGCGACGGCGGGAGGAATCCCGGCGGCGGCGAACTGGCTGTCATCCACCTTGCCCGAGAGCTTCAGGATGACGTAGGTGTAGCTCTGGTGGCGGGTGTACTGATCGAGCTGCTGCTGCAGGTCGGCGAGCGAGCCGAAGGCGCGGGCGGCGGCGGCGGCCGAGTCCAGGTTCTGGCGGAGGAGCGCGAGGTAATCCTGGATCTCATGCGCGTTGCGCTGGCGCTGGCGCATCAGCAGCATGTGGGTGAGGGCCCAGGACTCGGCGTAGAAGACGTCGGCCTTGTTCTGCTCGTGGTAATAGGGCGAGTCAGGGCCGACCGCGAACAGCGTGGCCAGCGGCATGAGCGGATGCTGGCGCAGCAATTCTATATTGAAGTCCTCGTACTTGCCGATGGAGGCTGAATTGCCGCTGACCTCGGTGCTCTCGTAGAACTGGGCCAAGCCTTCGGACAGCCACACCGGCATGATCTGGCCGCCGCCAAGGGTCATCAGGTGGGTGTACTCGTGGTAGACGACGCGGTAGGGATGGTCGGCGTCGGTGGCGTCGAGACGGAGCAGGATGAGGTTGTGCTCTTGCGCGCGCTGGAAGTAGCCGGCGAGTTCGAGCTTGCCCTTGCCCAAGTAGCCGGCGGGCTCAAGGGCTTCGAACTCCTTGCGATTGGCGACGGCCAGCACCTCAAGCGGCGCGGCGGGATCGCGCAGGCCGGGGAAGGCTTGGTGGAAGACCTCGCGCATGCGTTCGAGCTGGCCGGCGACGTGGCGGGCATCGCTGAGGCTGCCGTCGCTGGTGACGACGAAATGCGGCGCGGTGACCCGCACCCATTTCGGAGCTGCGGCAGCGGTGGCGGCGAGGATGGCAACGGCAAAGATCGTACGCAGCATGGTCATTTCTTGGTGAGCAGGATGGCCACGAGGACGCCGGTCTTGCCGGCGGCGGCGGGAACGACGTACTCGACGCGGGCGCCGTAGCCGACCAGGTCGGCGCAGGGGAACAGCGTGCCCGAGGGCTTGAAGTTGGTGGCGGCGAAGGCGATGGAATAGAAGTCGTCGCTGTGGAAGGTGACGAGGCCGGCGTCGGTCTTGAGATCGAGGTCGAGGGCATTCCGCGGCTGGCAGCGCACCGCGACGATTTCGCCCAAGGCATGCCGGTGCGCGCCGGCGAGGGGGGTGGTCGGACTGGGAGCGGCTGTGACCTCCGGGGTCGGCGGTGCGGGGGCGGGCGAGGAGGAGAGCCAGTCGAGCAACTGCCGGGCGCGCTGGGCATCGCCAGGGTCGCGCGCCAGCGCCAGGGCGGCATTCGCCGCCGCTTTCGCATCGTCGCGCCGCTGCAGGCGGGCGAGGAGCTGGGCCTGGTCGTAGGCAAAGCTGAAATTCCCCGGGGCAAGCGCGCACGCGCGCTGCATGAGCGCCTCGGCCGCGGGCAGATCCTGGCCGCGGTTCAGGTCGAGCATGGCGAGGGAATCGAGCGCGGGAGCGAAGCGGGGGTTGAGGCGGATGGCGGTGGCGAGGCTGGCCTCGATGCGCGCGGCGGAGGCATCGTCGGGCGCGCCGCCGGCGGCTTGCAGCGCGAGGCCGGCGTACTCGTACTGCACCATGGCGTTGGCCGGATCGGCGGCGGCGGCCTGGGTGAAGTCCGCGAGCGCGGCGGCGTCGTGGTGGTCCTGGCGCTCGAGCATGCCCATGGCCTCGAGGGCGGTGGCGTTGTTGGGCGCGTCGCGCAGCACGGCGGCGAGCAGAGCGCGAGCGTCGTCGGCGCGGTCGCCGATGGCGAGCATGGCGCCGCGGGCGGCGTCGGCATCGGTCTCGGCGAGGGGGAAGAGGGTGAACTGCTTCTTATCGATGCGGGAAGATTCGGTCTCGATCTTCATCATCTCGAGCACAGGCCGGCGGAGGTACTGCTCAAGGTGCAGTTGCAGCGCGCCCAGATCACCGAAAGCGGCGCGGGCGGCGGTGAGGCCATCGGGAGCGACGCCGGCTTGCTGATACTGCTTGAGCAGGGCGAGGTAGGCGGCGATCGGATCGGTGCGGGTCTCGCGGCCCGTCATGATGAGGTAATGGACCAGCGCCCAGGACTCGGCGTAGTAGACCGAGCCGGTGTCCCAATGCTCGCGGGCGGCGTCGTCCTGCTTGGCGGCGAACAGGGTGGCCAGCGGAACCAGTTGGCGGTTGCGGAGCAGGGCGAAATCGCTCTCGCGGATGCGGCCGAGCGAGACGGTGTTGCCCTCGATGGCGGTCGCGCCCCAGAACTCAGCCAGACCGGTGCTGAGCCAGGGCGGCATGATCTGGCTGGCGGCGCTTTCGAGGGCGAAGGCATAGGACTGATAGATGGAGCTGAAGGATCCGGGGGAATCGGCGGCGTCCAAGCGCAGCAGCATGAAGTTGCGATAGGGGCTGCCGAGATAGATTCCGCCCCAATCCAGCTGCCCCGGACCTTGCATGAAGGCGGGGGCGTCCTCGAGCAGCTCCTTCTTGTTGCGGACGGCGAAGACCTCGGTGGGGACCGAGGCATCGGGCTTCAGATCCGGGTAGGCCTGGGTGAAGGCCCAGCGCAGACGCTCGAGCTGGTCGGCGATGGTGCGGGCGTCGGCGGGATTGCCGTCACTGAGGATGGTGAAGTGGGGGCTCTCGAGCTTGACCCAGGCGGGCGCGGCCGACGCCAGGCAGGCCAGCAGCCAAGCTGAAAGCAGCGTGCGGGCGCGCATGAGGGCCACTGTAACGCCTCCGGCCTGCGTCGGCAAGCACCGCCGCGAGCACCAGCAGCAGACCGCTGGCGACGAGCAGCAGGGTCGAATCCTCGGGCGCGCCTTGGATGGGGTCGACGTCGAGCTCGACGTAGCCATTAACGATGCCTTGGAAGTTGAAGGCTGAGGTCAGCCCGGAGGGGTCGAGGAGGCTGATGTCGGCGAGGGTGAAATCGGAGCCGGAAGGCAGCAGCGCGAAGCCCGAGATCAGCAGAGGATCGCCGGACGGGCTGAAGGCCTGCAGCTCGTAGCCCAGGAAGCCGCCGCGCAGGGTCGAGGTGCCCTGAAGATTGAGGACGAGCTGGCTGGGATCGGAGGCGCTGACGGCCACCGAACCGGAGATGCCGGCGGTGAAGTTGCTGGAGAGGACATAGCTGGAGGCGAAGGTGATGGAGGATGAGGCGCTGCCGGCGACGAAGGAGCCGATCTTCTGCAGCAGGGGATACTGCGGCAGCGGATTCATCTCGCAGGCGGGGTTGTCGTAGCAGGCAAGCCAGGCGGTGACGGTGTCGCCGGCGAGGCTGTCGGCGCGGGCGCGCGCAGGCGCCAGCGCGAGCAGCAGGCACAGCACGCCTAGCGAGTTCCAAAACCGTCCGGCCACCCTCATGGGTGGGAACGTATCAGAATGAAACCGGCCAGGCGCTCACAATTTGCTCACAATCACGGCTGATCGGCGGTGACTTGGTCGTAGGCGGCCTTGGCGGCAGCGAGCTGCTTTTCGATGCCGTCGAGGATGGAGTAGGAGACGTCGGTGGGGCGGTGGTCGGCGCCGCCGGCGACGTCGCCGGCGCCGGTGCCGATCTCGCCGTTGAACCAGATCAAGTTCATGTAGACCTTGTACTGCTCGGGGTAGTACTTGTCGTCGCTCTGCATGGAGGAGCGGGAGAGCAACTGGAGCTCGACGTCCAGAAGCTTCTTCTCCTCGGCGGGGTCCTGGGACTGCTTGCGCAGGAGCTCGAGGCGGTTGATCATGGCGACGGCTTGGTTCATGTCGTCGCGGACGCGAACCTGCATTTGGGTCGAAGCTTCAAGGTCGGCGTCGCTGGCGGCGATGGCGGGATCTTTGAGGATCTTGAAAGGCTGGCTGACGTCCTGGCCATCGAGGTTGACGCTGACGGAGAAGGCGCCGGGGGCGGCGAGGGGTCCGGCGCGCTGGGCGCCTTCGATGCCCCAGTGGGTGACGGGGCGGGTGTCCTGGCCGCGGAAGCGGGGCTCTTCCCAGATATGGGGATTGTCGGCGGGGGTGGTGCGGAGGGCGACGACGTTGGGGGCATCGTAGCGCAGATCCCAGGCGGCGCGGTTGAGGCCGGCGTGGGCGGCGACCTCGAAGCTGCGGACCACGGCGCCGGAGCTGTCGTGGATCTGGAACTTCAGCGGCGCGCTGGGGGCGGCGGCGAGGGAGAACTCGAACTCGGCGCTGCCGCTGCGGGCCTGGCGGAAGCCGGGGCGGGGGGCAAAGAGCTTGGTGGCGCCGGCGGGCGCGGCGACCTCCCCTGTCTGTTCGAACGATGATATATCTCTCAGAACGTAAATGCCGCGGCCGTAGGTCGCGACCACAACGTCGTGGTAGCGGGGCTCGACCGTGATCCAGGTGACCGGCGAGCGCGGCAGGTCGCGCTGGAATTGGGTCCAGGTCTTGCCGTCGTCCATGGAATAGAAGAAGCCATGGCCGGTGCCGGCGAACAGCATGCCGCGGCGGTTGGGGTTCTCGGCGATCGAGCGGGTGTAGTCGAGCGGATTGCCGCGGGGCAGGCCGCCGGCGATGGCAGTCCAGGTCTGGCCCCAGTCGGTGGTCTTGAACAGGTACGGATCGCGGTTGTCGACCAGATGGAGGTCGAAGGCGACGTAGGCGGTGCCGGGATCGAAGTTCGAGGGCGAGATCTGGGTGACGGTGCCGTTGGGGGGGAGATCGGGGAGATTCTTGCTGACGTCCACCCAGTTGGCGCCGCCGTCTTTGGTGTACCAGAGCTTGCCGTCGTTGGTGCCGGCCCAGAGCAGATGGCGCTGGATGGGCGAGGGGGCGATGGCGAAGACGAGATCGCCGTAGAACTGGCCGAGGTTGTCGCCGACCAGGCCGCCGGAGGAGACGATCTGGGCGGGGTTGCGGGTGGAGAGGTCGGGACTGATGACCTTCCAGGATTGGCCGGCGTCGGTGGTGTGGAAGATGACTTGGCAGCCGTAGTAGACGCTGCCGTCGAAGGGATCGACCGCCATGGGCGGGGTCCAGTGGCAGCGGTACTTGAGCAGGTTGGGCTGGGAGTCGAGGGTGTGCATCCAGGGCGAGACGGAGCGGGCGATGCCTTCGCGGGCGTCGTAGCGGGTGATCTCGTCGCCGTAGCAGCTGGCCCAGACAATATTGGGATCGGTGGGATCGGGGATGGTGAAGCCGCTCTCGCAGCCGCCGAGGGCGTACTGCCAGGCGGGGGCTCCTCCGCGGCCGAAGCCGCGGCCGGCGCCGCGGCCGGCAGCGCGGGGATCCTGCGCGACGCCGGGGACGACGCCGTTGCCGGTGCCCTCGGGGCCATTGCTGGGACCACGCATGGTGCCGTTGTCCTGGCGGTTGGTGTAGACCCAGTAGGGGACGCGGTTATCGGTGGCGACGTGATACATTTGGCCGTCGGGAATGCGGACCGCGAGCACCTCTTTTCCGGTGGCGATGCTGGCGCCGCCGTCGTCGGTGAGAACGTAGCGGCCAGGGATCTTGGGGTCCATCCAGATGTCGTGGCAGTCGCCGCAAGACGCGTCCAAACGGGGCGCGCCGGGCTGGGGGCGGGGGCGGGGCTCGTCGAAGGTCTTGCCGCCATTGTAGGAGCGGTGGAAACCGCTGTTGGTGACCAGCACGTCGTCCGCGTTCTGCGGGTTGACGGCAATGCGGATGTAGTAGCCGGCGCGGCCGATGAGGGTGCGGTCCCAGTTGACGTCGCTCCAGGTCGCGCCGCCATCATTGCTGCGCCAGAGCGAGCCTTGGTCGGGGGTCTGGATGAGCGCGTACATGCGCTGGGAGTCGCTGGGCGCGATGGCGACGTCAATCTTGCCCACGGGCGGCTTGGGCATGCCGGCAGAGACGGGGATGTGGGTCCAGGTGGCGCCAGCGTCTTTGCTGAGGTAGACGCCGCTGCCGGGGGTGCCGGTGTAGCCGGGCCAGATGCCGCTGAACTCTCCCCAAGTCTTCATCATCACCTGCCAGGTGCCGGCGAGCAGGATGTTGGGGTTATGGGCGTCCATGGCGAGGCCGGAGCAGCCGGTGTCGGGATTGACGAAGAGCGAGCGGGTCCAATTCGCGCCGCCGTCGGTGGTCTTGTAGACGCCGCGCTCCTGCTGGGGGCCGGTGGTGCGGCCGAGGGCACAGACATAAACGGTTCCCGGGTCGGTGGGATTGATGACGATGCGGCCGATGCGGCCGGAGTCCTTGAGGCCCATGTTCTGCCAAGTCTTGCCGCCATCGCTGGACTTGTAGACGCCGTCGCCCATGACGTCAATGTCGCGGATGGCCCAAGCTTCGCCGGTGCCGGCCCAGACGGTGCTGGGATCCGAGGGAGCCACGGCGAGCGCGCCGATGGCCATCGCGTCTTGGCCGTCGAAAACGGGATCGAAGTTGTGGCCGCCATCGGTGGATTTCCAGACGCCGCCGGAGGCCGCGCCCAGGTAATAGGTGCTGGGATCGCCTTCGACCCCGGCGGCAGCGGAGATGCGGCCCGAGGGCTGGGGGCCGAGGTATTCGAAGTGGAGCGGGGCGGGAGTTTGCGCGCGCTGGGGGCCGGCGGGGCCGCGGCCGCCACGCTGGGCGGAGAGGGTGAGACCCAGGGCTGGGGCGAGGAGGGTGACGAGTGCGGCGCGAGCGTTCATTGGGCCTCCGATCTTGCGGAGTTGTTCCAGGTGGGAGGTTCGACGTGCATGAGGTTGTGGACGAAGAAATCTTCGAGCAGGTGCTGGTAGTAGGCGCCGCCGGCGCCGTGGCCGCCGCCGGGGACCTCGAGCAGATCGAACTTTTTGTTGTGCTTGATGAGCTGGTTCACCACTTGCAGGGTAGAGGCCGGGTCCACGTTGTTGTCGAGCTCGCCCAGCACCAGCAGCAGCTTGCCTTGCAGGCGGTAGGCGTTGTCCACGTTGGAGCTGGCGGCGTACTGGGGGCCGATGGGCCAGCCCATCCATTGCTCGTTCCACCAGATCTTGTCCATGCGGTTGTCATGGCAGCCGCTGTTGGAGACGCCGACGGTGTAGAAGTCGGGATGGAAGAGGAGGCCGCCGAGGGCGTTCTGGCCGCCGGCGGAGGTGCCGTAGATGCCGACGCCTTGGCTGATGTCGTACCAAGCGTACTTGGCCGCGGCGGCCTTGTGCCAGAGGATGCGGTCGGGAAAGCCGGCATCCTTGAGGTTCTTGAAGGCGACGTCGTGGAAGGCGCGGGAGCGGTTGTTGGTGCCCATGCCGTCAATCTGGACGACGATGAAGCCGAGTTCGGCCAGCGGCTGGACGGAGGTGGCGAAGGCCTTGGGGACGAAGTTGCCTTGGGGGCCGGCGTAGATGCTCTCGACCACGGGGTATTTCTTCGCCGGGTCGAAGTTGGTGGGGCGGAAGATCACGCCCCAGATGTCGGTCGAGCCGTCGCGGCCCTTGGCGGAGAAGATGAGCGGCGCCTTCCAGCCGGCGGCCTCGAGCGGGGCGAGGTCGCCTTTTTCGAGCGGCATGACCAGCGACTGATCGGAAGTGCGGCGCAGCTCGGAGAGCGGGGCCATATCCACCCGCGACCAGGTGTCCACGTAGAATTGGCGGTCGGGAGAGAACTGGACGCTGTGGGTGCCGTTGGCGGTGGTGAATTGGGTGAGGCCGGTGCCGTCGAAGTTGATGCGGTAATAGTGGAGGAAATACGGATCTTGGCCGGCGATGGTGTTGCTGGCCTCGAACCAGATCTGGCGCTTGACCGGGTCGACGTAGTCCACGGCGCGGACGGGCCAGTCGCCCTTGGTGATTTGGTTTTCGACCTTGCCGGTGAGGCCGTTGTAGAGGTAGAGGTGCTCCCAGCCGTCGCGTTCCGATGCCCAGATGATTTCGTGGCCGTCATCAATGTCCGCGCGGAATTTCTTGCCGCTGTCGGTGGGGGTGGGGAGCAGGGGGCGGTAGTCAATGAAGGTCGGGCTGGTTTCCTCAATGAGGGTGCGGGCGAGGCCGGAGGGAGCGGCGACTTCGATGACACGGTAGACCTGATGGCCGCGCTGGTTGTATTCGAAGGTGAAGCCGCGGCTGTCCTGCCACCACACCGGCGGGGTGAGGTCGTAGGGGTTGGGGAAGAGATCGTTCTTGATCTCGACTTCTTTGCGGGTGGCGATGTCAAACAGCGCGGGATGGGCGATGGCGACGGTGTCGCCGGGCTTCTGGTAGAGCGGGCCCTGGAAGGCGATGGGCTGGACCTGGGTGTCGGGGGAGGACTCGACGTACTGGATGCGGCGGTCGTAGCCGGGGCGGGTGGAGAAGGCGGCGAGGTATTTGGAGTTGGGCGACCAAGCCAACGATCGGAGGGAATAATAGTTGCCCTCGGAGCCGTCAAAGCTGAGGGGGGTGGCGGTCTTGTCGCCGGGATGGCGCAGGAAGACGTTGAAGTTCTCGATGATCGCCTCCCATTGGCCGTCGGGGGAGAGGCGCGAGAGCGGGCCGGAGCGGGGCGTAGCGTCCTGCGGCGGCCGCGCTTGTTCGGGGACGAGGGTTTCAAGGCCGTCGGTGACGTCGTTGTCGAGCATGGGCGGGGCATCGAAGGCGGGATCGTAGGGCGGATCGTCCACGGCTGGGCCTCTTGCACCGCGGCCGCCGCGGCCGCCGGCGGGGAGGGCCGCGCCTTGGGTGCAGGTGTAGGCGGTGAGGTCGCAGGTCCAGTAATGGCCGCTGAGGCCGAAGTTGATGGCGCGCTCGCCGTTGACGAAGCGGAGGCCGCCGGCGCCGGTGCCGCCGCGGCCGCTGGCCGCGGGCGGATCGAAGAAGGGCAGGGTGGTGGCGGTGTAGCTGGTGCCGCTGGCGGAGGAGAGGGCGGCGGCGAGGCGGGCGTGGTCGAAGGCCGGGCGCTTGGCTTGCGAGCTGGCGTCCACCCAGATGAACTCGGAGCCGCCGGGGACGGTCTTGTGGTACCAGAAATGGTCGGTGCCCTCGATCCAATTGGCGGGGCCGGGGACGTCGGTGGCAAGGCCGCGGAATTGCTGGCGCAGCGCGTTGGCGCGGGCGTAGTCGGCGGCGGTGCCTTGGGCGACGGCGGTGGCCGTGAAGGTGGCGGTCAGCAGCAGAGGCAGGGCGAGGCAGCGGATGCGCATGGGAGAGCTCCTGGCGGGAACTGTATATTTTATATTTCCGGGAATCAAGGCAAAACTGATGCCGCCCGTCTCGTTCGCGGCCGGAGTCACGCCGCGGCCGCGAGGGGGTTGGGGGCTTGGAGGTGGGCGAGGACGTCGCGGCGGGCGTGGGCTTGGGGACCGGAGAGTTGAATTCGGGGGCATTGTAGTCTAGGGATCGAGGATGAGGGGGATGGTGGTCCAGCGGGTTCTGCTTACGGGCGCGACGGGGCTGGTGGGGCGGGCGGTGGTGGCGCGGCTGCGGGCAGAGGGCTGGGCCGTCGTCGCGTGGGTGCGGTCGCTGGAGCGGGCTGGGATGGTGCTGGGCGGAGGTTGCGAGCTGGTCGCGGCGGCGGATGGGGACGGGGCGCTGCAGGACGTGGTGGGGCGCTGCGAGGCGGTGGTGAATCTGGCGGGCGAGCCTGTCGTGGCTTCGATTTGGGGCCCGCGCTGGACCCCGGGGCGGCGGGAAGTGCTGCGGGCGAGCCGCATCGGGGTGACCCAGCGGATCGTGGCGGCGATGCACGCCGTGGCGAGCAGCGAGCGGCCAACGGGCCGCGGGAGCGGGGCGCGGTGTTTGATTTCGGCGAGCGGGATCGGGTATTACGGCGACACCGGGGCGCGGGAGGTGGATGAAAACAGCGCGCCCGGCTCGGATTTCCTGGCGCAGCTGTGCGTCGAGTGGGAAGCAGCGGCGCGGAGGGCCGAGGGGTTCGGAACGCGGGTGGTGCTGCTGCGCACGAGCGCGGTGTTGACGCGGCGGGGAGGGGCTTTGGGGAAGATGCTGCCGGTGTTCCGTCTGGGGCTGGGCGGGCCGGTGGCGGGGGGAAGGCAATACCTGCCTTGGATTCACATTGAGGATGTGGTGGGGGCGATGGTGGCGACGTTGAAGGATGAGCGCCATCGGGGGCCGATCAACCTGGTCGCGCCCGAGGCGGTGACCAACCGCGAGTTCTCACACGCGCTGGGGCGAGCGCTGCACCGCCCGGCCGTGCTGCCCATGCCGGCCGGGGCGCTGCGCTTGATGCTCGGCGAGGCCGCCGAGGTGCTGATAGCCGGGCAGCGGGCGGTGCCGCGGGCGCTGCGCGAACTCGGGTACGAGTTTCGGCATCCGCGGCTGGCGGCCGCGCTGGGGGAACTGCTTGCAGGCGGTGGGGGGTAAGAGGCCGGAGGCACGGCCTCTGCTCTTGCGGGGTTTCGCCCCGGGCCTCCCGTTGGTCGGCCTGCCCTCGCCTCCGCCGGACTAGAGGGTGGGCAGGTGTTTGGCGGCGAAGTGGACCCTCCAGAGGAGGGCGCCGTTGTTGCGGGCGAGGCCGATCAGGCCGCCGCCGTCTTCCCAGAACAGGACGGCGGACTGGTTGACGGCGGCGACGGTGCCGGCGCGGCGCTGGACGTGCCAGCGTTCGTCGCCCGTGGCGGCGCGGACGAGGCGGATGTCGCGGTCGGACTCGAGCACCAGCGCGCCATCGCCGCTGGCGAGCAGCGGATAGTCGCCGGCGAAATCATGGCTGTAGCCGAGCTTGCCGGTGGCCAGATCCCAGCCGCGGAGGCGGCTCGATTGGCGCGGCAGGGGTTCGAGCGCGACGGCGGTGGCTGCATCGACCGCGAGGCGCGGCTCGGCCGAGGCGCGCGGCGCTTGCCAGAGGCTGCCGGTGTAGGTGCCGCCGCGGACCACCGGGGCGTCGCCCTGCAGGTCGGTGAAGAGGAAGCCGCTGGCGTCGAGCGAGACGCGGGGAAACGCGGAGCTGGCGCCATGTTCAAGCAGCTTGAGGGGTGCAGCCAAGAAGAAGTCGTGCTTGGCGCGGGTGTACAGCAGCACGCCGGCGCTGGCGCCGCGGAACGGATACGCGCCCTCGGGCACATTCTCGGCGTCGAGCGCGGCGGTGCCGGGGCGGTAGCTAAGGGCGACGGCGGCGTGGCTGTGGCGCTCGAGCAAGAGCACGCCCGTGTGGGGGAGAGGCATGAGGGCTAGGTCGCTGTCGTCGTGGATGTGGAAGGCGCGGTCGGACTGCCCATCGGCGATGCGGGCGATGCTGAAGCGCCCTGGGGTGTGGATGTACCAGACGTTGCCGGCAGCATCGAGGGCGGCCTGCTCGACCGCGGCCCAGTCGCGGCACCAAAGCTGCTTGCCGTCGCTGGCGCGCAGGCGGCAGAAGCGGGTGATGCGGCGATCGAGCTTGGGCTGGATCATGGCGACCCAGCCGACGATGAGCAGGCCGTGGCCGTCGGTGAGGACCTGGCCATCGAAGCGGGGAAAGCGCCAGAGGACGCGGCCGGTGTGGGCGTTGAGGGCGACGCCGTCGCGGGGAAGGAACACCACCTCGGCATCGACGCGATATAGAGGCTGGACGGCGGCGGCAGCGACCGCGAGCAGCAGGACCAGCAGGGCGTACCGCAACTTCATGGCAGCAATGCTGCCCAGCTTACGCGCCGCCGCGCTTGGGCGCAAGCCGAGGGTAAGACCCTAGATTAGTACTGGTAGAAGCCGCGGCCGGATTTGCGGCCCAGCCAGCCGGCGGCGACCATGTTGCGCAGCAGCGGGCAGGGGCGGTATTTGGCGTCGCCGAGGCCGTGGTGGAGGACCTCCATGATGTGGAGGCAGACGTCGAGGCCGATGAAGTCGGCGAGGGTGAGCGGGCCCATGGGATGGGCCATGCCCAGCTTCATGATCTCGTCAATGGCTTCGGGCTTGGCCACGCCCTCCATGACGCAGTAGATGGCCTCGTTGATCATGGGCAGCAGGACGCGGTTGGAGACGAAGCCGGGGTAGTCGTGGACCTCGACCGGGGTTTTCTCGAGCTTCAGCGCCAAGTCATGGACGGCTTTGGCGGTGGCGTCGGAGGTCTGGAGGCCGCGGATGACCTCGACCAGCTTCATCATCGGCACCGGGTTCATGAAATGCATGCCGATGAAGCGGTCGGGGCGAGCGGTGGCGGCGGCGAGTTCGGTGATCGAGATGGAGGAGGTGTTCGAGGCCAGGATGGCCTCGGGGGCGAGGAGCTGGTCGAGCTGCTGGAGGAGCGGCAGCTTCAGCTCGCGGCGTTCGGGCACGGCCTCGATGGCAAGCTGGGCGCCGGCAGCGGCATCGAGGGAAACCGCGCCGGTGATGCGCTCGAGGGCGAGGCGGGCGCTGCCCTCGTCGAGCTTGCCTTTGGCGACTTCGCGGGCGAGGTTCTTATCGATGGTGGCGCGGGCACGGGCGAGGGCGTCGGGGTGGGCCTCGACCAGCACGACTTGGATGCCGAATTTAGCGAGCACGTGGGCGATGCCGTTGCCCATCGAACCGCCGCCGATGACTGCGACTTTTTCGATTGCCACCAGGACCCTTTCAGTTGGCTCGCTCGATGGCCATGCCGACGGCGTTGCCGCCGCCCAGGCAGAGCGCAGCGATGCCGCGGCGGACGCCGCGGCGTTCGAGTTCGTGCATCAGCGTGACCAGGACGCGGCAGCCGCTCGCGCCGATGGGATGGCCCAAGGCGACGGCGCCGCCGTTGACGTTGACGCGATCCATGGCGATGCCGAGCTCCTTGACCACGGCGACGGCCTGCACGGAGAAAGCCTCGTTCACCTCATAGAGGTCCACATCGGCGGCTCCCCAGCCGGTCTTTTTCCAGAGCTTGCGGACGGCCTCGACGGGCGCCATCATCACCCATTTGGGTTCGAGGCCGCTGACCGCCTGGGCGACGATGCGGAAGCGGGGCTTGAGGCCCAGTTCCTTGGCCTTGGCAGCCGAGGCCACGACCACCGCGGCCGCGCCATCGTTGACGCCGGGAGCGTTGCCGGCGGTGACGGTGCCGTCTTTCTTGAAGGCGGGCTTGAGCTTGCGCAGGGCTTCGAGGGTGGTGTCGGCGCGCGGGCCTTCGTCTTTGGCGATGACGACGGGGTCGCCCTTCTTCTGGGGAATCTCGACCGGGACGATTTCGGCGTCGAAGCGGCCGGCGGCCATGGCCTCAAGGGCCTTGCGGTGGCTGGCGAGGGCGTAGGCGTCCTGGTCTTCGCGGCTGACGTGGTACTTCTCCGAGACCAGCTCGCCGGTGTTGCCCATGTGGAAGTTCTCGTAGACGTCCCAGAGGCCGTCGCGGATCATGGAGTCCACCACCTCGGCGTTGCCCATGCGGAAGCCTTGGCGTGCGCCGGGGAGCAGGTAGGGGCAATTGGACATGGACTCCATGCCGCCGGCGACCACGATCTCGCTTTCGCCGAGCAGCACCGCCTGCGCCGCCAAGGCTACCGCCTTGAGGCCGGAGCCGCAAACTTTATTGATGGTCAGCGCGGCCACATGGGGGGCGAGGCCGCCGAAGAGGGCGGCTTGGCGGGCGGGGTTCTGGCCGAGTCCGGCCTGGACCACGTTGCCCATGATGCACTCGTCGATCTGCTCGGGTTTGAGGCCGGCGCGCTTGACCGCCTCGCGGACCGCGATGGCGCCCAATTGCGGGGCCGAGAGCGGAGCCAGCCCGCCGAGGAAACGACCGACTGGCGTGCGCACGCCGGAGATTATCACCGCGTCACTCATTTCTTGAGTATACGGGAGGCCAAGACAACGTTCGCGCAAGGGCGCGAGTGGCACCCCCACCTCTCGCCTGCAGAAAAAAGGGGCGCCGGAGGGCCGGCGCCCGGTGCACTCTAGCTAGTTTTAAGGAGACTCGGATCTAACTGGCCAAGCTGTTTTTGAGGATCTTGATCTCGACGGTGCCGCCGGCGGTGGATTTCGCCGTGGCGGCCGAGCTCGACATCTGCGCAGCGGCCGGGGCAGCATTGCCCATGCCCATGGTATAGATGCGGTAAAGGGGCACGTTGTGCTGCAGGACGAGGTAGCGCACGACGGCGTCGGCCAAGTCTTGGCTGGCGGCCACGCCGGCAGCGCCCTTGCGGGTGGAGTAGGCGGTGACCTCGACCACGTAGCCCTTCTGGGTATCGAGGCCTTGCAGGAAGGCATCCAACTGCTGCTGGGCCGAAGGGTTCAGATTGGCCGGGCCGGGCTTGAAGTGCAGCTCGGCCTGCTGGGCGACTTGGTATTGATCCACGCCCTGGAGCTTGGTGTTGACGGAGCCGACCTGTTGATTCAACTGGTTGGCTTGGGAAGCGGTTTGCTGCACTTGCTGCTGAGCGGCGTCGGCGGTGTCGCTGGCCTTCTGGGCGCGTTCGCTGGCATCAGCGATGCCGGCCTTGGCGCGGGCATCGGTGTCGGCGATGGCCTTGGCGTTGTCGGCGCTCAAGCCGTTGAGCTCGTTGACGCGATCGCGGATGGGCGAGAGCTGGCCCTGCACATACTTTTTGCGGGCGAAGGGGTTGAGCTTGCCCCAAAAACCCTGCTTGACCGGCTGGGTGAGCGGGGGCTGGTTGGTGGCGGTGGCCGCGGGCGCGGTGGACGCCTGGGCGGCGGCCTGCGTAGTGTCGGCGGATTGTCCGTTGGTCTGGTTGGTTTGGGCGGCGAGCGGCAGGCTGAGCAGAGCTGCAAGCGCGGCGGCGGCGGTGAAGCCAAGAATTTTAGGCTGGGGCATGTTCGATCCCTCCGGTGATGCAAATCCCTCGACCCATACCTTACACGCCGAGGGCCAAACCGAAACTGCAACAAAACAAAGGCGCAGGACGCCACGCGGGAAAAGGCAGCCGCGCAAAACCGGCTTGGCATCAGGTAAAAAGCGCGGTATGCTGAAGTCGCGAAATCTGGTAGTGGAAGGGGAGAAGGGCCATGCTCGTTCTATTGTTCGTCCTGGGAGCCGTGGGGATGCGGTTCTTGCCGCATGCCTGGAACTTCACCCCGGTGGTGGCCATGCTGCTGCTGGCGGGCTGATATATGAAGACCAAGCAGCTATGGATTCCGGTGGCGGCGCTGATGGCCAGCGATTTCGCGTTGAATCTATGGGTGTACCACGCGGCCGGCGGCATGGATCAGTACTTCACTTGGAGCGCGTGGCTGGTGGTGCTGGGGCTGGCGCTGCTGGGCCTGAAGAACCGGGTGGGGGTGGCGCGGCTGGTGGGCACGGCGGTGGGATCGTCCACGCTGTTCTTCTTGATCAGCAATTTCGGGGTGTGGTTCAGCGGGACGATGTATCCGCACACGCTGAGCGGGCTGGGCACGTGCTACCTCATGGGTTTGCCGTTCTACCGCAGCGCGGCGGCGGGAGACCTGCTGTACACGGCGGCATTCTTCGGGCTGTATGCGCTTGCGCAGCAGCGGCTGCAGGCGCGGGCTGAAGCCGCGTAACTTCTGCGGGCACGACTCGTTTTCAATCCGGCGGCGGGACGCGGGCGGGCGCGCAGCGCGCAGTTGGGTGCGCTCGAACGCGGACTCCGCGGGCATGGCTGGCAGATCGAGATCGTTGAAACCAGCCCCAGCGACGGAGCGCGGTCGGTGACGACCGCGGGCTGCGAGGCGCTCGTAGTCTGCGGGGGCGATGGAACCGTCAATGAAGTCGTGAATGCGCTGATGGCGGATGCGCCGAACAAGCGGCCGGCGCTGGCGGTGGCGCCGCCGTGGGGGACGGCGAACATACTCGCCCATGGGCTGGGCGTGCCGATGTCGCCGACCGCGGCGGCGGCATGGCTGGCGCGGGCACGGCCGCAACCGAGGGCGGTGGGGGTCGCAGTATCCGCGCACGGAACCCGCTATTTCGCCGCGGTGGCGAGCGCCGGCTACGATGCCGCCATCGTGCATGCGTTGAGCACTGAGCAGAAGCGGCGCTGGGGCAAGCTGGCGTTTGTTTGGAAGGCGGCAAGCGATTGGCGGCGCTACTTCCCTGCCCCGATCGAGTACGAAGCCGACGGGGTGCGCGGCCGCGCGGACGGGATCATCTGGGGGCTGACGCGGTTCTATGGGGGGCGGCTGCGGCTGGGAACTGTGGACTTGGAACGTGGCATCTCGCTGGCGCTGCGCGGGCAGCCGCGGGGGCTGCCCTGGCAAGCGCTGGGGCTGGCAACGCGCGGACTCGAGCACGCTCCTGGCGTGGAGCGCCTGGAGGCTCGCTCGGTTTCGGTCTTGACGCCCGGCATACCATTCGAAATTGATGGCGAGTCCGCCGGATTCGCGCCGGTAGCGGTGTCCGTCCAAGCACGCGCGTTGACGCTGCTTTGTGCGCCGCAAGTGGAATAGGTTCTACAAGTCATGAATGCTTACAAGGCCGAGTGGCCGCAGAAGCCGAATGGACCCGAGCGTGGCAGCAAGGCGCGATGCGGGTCTTGAGCGCTGGGGTATGCTAGTCCGCAAGCATGGAGCCCACCCGGGGAACCGCTTTGGAGTCGCGCCCGCACGGATTGGTGCGGGGGATGGGGCTGTGGGACGTCATCCTGTTCAACATTGCGGCGGTGGTGGGACCGCGATGGGTGGCGTCGGCGGCGCACACCGGGCCGAACTCGATCGGGCTGTGGCTGACGGCGGCGGCGCTGTTCTTCCTGCCCACCGCACTAGTGATCACCGAGCTGGCGACGCGGTATCCGCACGTGGGCGGGGTGTACGCCTGGACGCATGAGGCGTTCGGACCGTTCCACGGCTTCGTCTCCGGGTGGGTGTACTGGACCTACAGCATCGTCTACTTCCCTGCCCTGCTGAACGCCAGCGTGGCCATGGCGGCCTACATGGGCGGCCCGAAGATGGCGGCGCTCGCCACCAACAAGCCGTTCGTGATCGCTGGGTCGCTGCTGATTCTGGGCTTGGCGATCTGGATGAACATCGTGGGGGTGAAGATCGGCAAGTGGCTGGAGAACGCCGGCGCCATCGGGACGTACGTGCCGCTGATCGTGCTGGTGCTGTTCGGGGCGTGGTTCGCCGTGCACTTCGGGCCGACCACGCACTTCAGCGTCAGCGACCTGAAGCTGCACGTCAATTGGGGCACGATCAATTACTGGTCGCAGATCGCGTTCGCGTTCTCGGGGCTGGAAGTGGTCTGCTTCATGAGCGAAGAGGTGCACGATCCGCAGCGGACGCTCAAGCGGGGCATCCTGGTGGCGGCGGTGGCGATCGTGGCGATTTATGTGCTCGGCACCATCGGAACCTTGGCGATTCTGCATCCGGGCCAGGTGGACGTGCGGGCGGGGGCGATCCAGGCGCTGACCAGCGCGGCGGGGCAATTCGGGCTGGCGTGGATCGCGATCATCATTGCGGTGCTGCTGGCGATCGGCAACGTGGGCGGGGTGGGGACGACGGTGGCGGGGGTGGCGCGGGTGCCGTTCGCGGCCGGCATTGACCGGTATCTGCCGCGGGCGTTCGGGAAGATCCACCCGAGGTGGCGGACGCCGTGGGTAGCGATGCTGGTGCAGGGGGTGGCGGCGGCGGCGCTGCTGATCATCAGCCAGATCGGCGGCGCGGACGCGGTGAGCGCCTACCAACTGCTGGTGGATGCCACCGATGTGATGTATTTTATCGCCTTCATTTATATGTTCCTGGCGGTGATCAAGCTGCGCACGCGGCCGGACCGGGGCGCGCAGCCAGGGCACGCGCTGGTGCCGCTAGGGCAGTTCGGGATCTGGGCGTGCGGGCTGCTGGGGCTGGGCATCACGCTGCTGGCGATCGCGATCTCGTTCATTCCTCCCTCGGACTTGGGGGGCTCGGCGCTGGTGTTCGAAATCAAGCTGGTGGTGATCTGCGCGGTGCTGATCTTGAGCGGGCTGGTGCTGTATTGGAGGAAGGGGAAGCGGGAAGCGTACACGGTTCACAGTTGACCGTTCACGGCGTGGTACACTCCCGGTTTATGGATGATGCACGCCAGAGGTTTTGCTCGCAATGCGGGCAGGCGCTGCAGGTGTCGGCCTCGGCGTGCACCCAGTGCGGAGCACCGCAAGCCGGTGCGATGGGGGCACCGTATTTCGCTGCCGGGCAGGCCACACGGACCAGTGGCATGGCGATCGCCAGCATGGTGCTGGGGATCCTGTGGTGCTACTGGGTCGGCTCCATTCTGGCGGTGATTTTCGGCCACATTTCCCTGGGGCAGATCAAGCGCGGGAATGGCGCCATTACCGGCAAAGGAATGGCGAGTGCGGGGCTGGTGCTGGGCTATATCGGGATCGCATCGATTGCGGTGGTGCTGGTGATCGTGTTTCTGGCGGCCGGAGGGAGCCAAGCGCTGGCGGTCGGCTAACGCCACCTGTCTTGGGCACGGGTTGACTGGCGCGGGACCCCGCTTCGCCCCGGGCCTCCCGGGTCGGCCTCCCCTCGCCTCCGGAATCGGTCGAGGCGAAGGTGGCCGAAAATCGCTTTCCGGCAGCGAGGCGGAACCGCAGGCGGGGCACCGCTTTTCGACCTCGACCGTGCCGTGAGCGGCAGCTCGGTCGCTGCCGCGCAGGGCGGGGCTTGTTAAACTAAATCTGATGCCGATGCTGGCGGCCTCCGGGTGCGACCTGGAGAACTATCTACGCTATCCGGACCGCGCCCTGGATGGGCGCCTGGCGGAGTTGCGCCGCGAACTGGGGGAGCGGGTGCTGATCCTCGGGCACCACTACCAGCGGGACGAGGTGATCCGCTTCGCCGACTACCAAGGGGATTCGCTGAAGCTGGCGCAGCGGTCGGTCGAGCACCTGGAAGCCGAGTACATCGTCTTCTGCGGGGTGCACTTCATGGCCGAGAGTGCCGACATCCTGCGGGCCGAGCACCAGCAGGTGATCCTGCCGGACTTGAACGCGGGCTGCTCGATGGCCGACATGGCCGAGTTCAGCCAGGTGCAGGATTGCTGGGAGCAACTGCAGGAGCTGAGCTTGGCGGAGCAGTACCTGCCGATCACCTACATGAACTCGACCGCGGCCATCAAGGCCTTCTGCGGGCGCGAGGGGGGGCTGGTGTGCACCTCGTCGAATTCGCCGGCGGCGTTCCGCTGGGGCCTGGCGCGGCGGCCGAAAGTATTCTTCTTGCCCGACCAGCACTTGGGCCGGAACACCGGAGTGAAGCTGGGGCTGGGGCTGGACGATATGTTGGTTTGGGATCCGCGGCAAGAACGCGGCGGTCACAGCGCCGAGGCGCTGCGGCGGGCGAAGGTGCTGCTGTGGAAGGGGCATTGCTCGGTGCATCAGAGATTCCGGCCCGAGCAGGCGGACGAGTGGCGGGAACGCTCGCCTGGGATTCGCATCCTGGTGCATCCGGAGTGTTCGCACGAGGTGGTGGCGAAGGCGGATCTAGTGGGCTCGACGGACTTCATCATTCGGCAGATCGCACAGGCGCCGGCGGGAAGCCGCTGGGCGATCGGGACCGAGCTGCACCTGGTGCATCGGCTGGCGGAACAGCACCCGGAGCTGGAGATTTCACCTCTCGACAACGACGGCTGCCCGGTGTGCACCACCATGTTCCGGATTTCGCCGCAGCATTTGGCCTGGGTGCTCGACAACCTGACCCAGGGGCAGGTGGTGAACCGCATCCGGGTGCAGCCCGAGGTCAAGCATTGGGCACGGGTGGCGCTGAACCGGATGCTCGAGATCTCGGCGCCGCAGGCCGCGGGGGCGAAGGCATGAGCTTCGACCGCACCTTCACCTTGAGCGAAGCGCAGGCGATGCTTCCGCACCTGGATGGCTTGCTGCATTCGGCGATGCGGGCGCAGCGGCAGGTGGAGGAACTCGACCAGCAACTGCAAACCCTGATCAGCCATATTTTGCTGGCCGGCGGCGTGCAGGTGGATCCGATCCACACCAGCCGGCTGAAGGCCGAGCGGGCGCGGGGAGCGCAACGGCTGGAAGAAGCCTTGGGGGAGATCTCGGCGAGCGGCGTGCAGTTGAAAGACCTCGAGCAGGGATTGCTTGATTTCCCATGCCTGCTGAACGGCAGGCTGGTGCTGCTGTGCTGGAAGCAGGGCGAGGCCGCCATCGAACACTGGCACGGCACGCAAGAGGGATACGACAGCCGCAAGCCGCTCGATCCTTCGATGTACCGCAACGAGCCGCCCTCGCGCGTGAATTAGCGTGCGGGCGGTGCTGCAACGCGTGCTGCGGGCATCGGTGCGAGTGCACGGCGCCACCGTGGGCACGATCGAAGCCGGGTGCGTGGCGCTGATCGGAATCGCCAAAGGCGACACCGAGGCCGACGCGGAGCACATCGCCCGCAAGATTTGCGGCCTGCGGCTGTGGAACGATGCCCAAGGCAAGATGAACCTGCCGCTCGAAGCGCGCGCGGTGCTCGCCATCTCGCAGTTCACGCTGCTGGCCGACACGCGACGCGGCTTGCGCCCCAGCTTCGACGAAGCCGCACCGGCGGCCGTGGCCCTGCCCCTGTTTGAAGCGGTGGTCGAGCGCTTGCGCCAGCGCGGGGTGAGGGTGGCGACGGGGGTCTTTCAAGCCGACATGCAGGTGGAGTTGGTGAATGATGGGCCGGTGACGGTGGTGGTGGACAGTCAGGCGTGAGCGGCGTGGCGTGGCGGTATTGACACGCACAGTGGCGGTATAAGCTCATACGAAAAAAGGGTTTGCGTGGCAGGATAGATCGAGATGCCGGTCGAGGCCACGCTTGCGCGGAGTGCAGGAACGGAGGGGGTGGGGCTGCACAGCGGCGCGAAAGCACGGCTGCGGCTGCTGCCGGCGGGGGTGGGGAGCGGGATCCAATTCCGGCGGGTGGATTTGGACGGCTTCGAGATCGAGGCGCGATCGGCGAACATCGCCAAGGTGAGCTATGCGACCAGCTTGATGAAGAAAGGGGTCTTCATCTCGACCACCGAGCACTTATTGGCGGCGTTGATGGGGTCGGGAATCGACAACGTGGTGGCCGAGCTGGACAATCTGGAGGTGCCGATCCTGGACGGGAGCGCGCTGCCGTTCCTGGAATTGATTGACGCGGCGCGGGTGCGGAAGCAGCATCGGAAGCGGCGGGTGCTGCAGATCGTCGAGGCGCTGGAGCTGCGGGAGGGGGACAAGTTCATTGGCGTGTACCCGGGGGCGGGGTACCGGCTGCGGTACACGATTGATTTCCCTCACCCCATGATTGGACGGCAGGAATTCGAAATGAGCCTGACGCCGGAGAGTTTTCGCAGCGAGCTGGCGCCGGCGCGTACGTTCGGGTTCTTCGCCGATTTCGCGGCGATGCGGCGACAAGGCTTGATCCGCGGCGGGAGCCTGGACAACGCGGTGGTGCTGGACGAGCGGCGGGTGGTGAACGGGGAGCTGCGATTCAGGGACGAGTTCGTGCGGCACAAGACGCTGGACTTGATCGGCGATTTGGCGCTGCTGGGCGCGCCGATCGAAGGCGCGGTGGTGGCCGACCGGGCGGGGCACGCGATGCACACGGCGCTGGTGCAGCGGCTGCTGGCGAGCCGGCGGCACTGGCGCTGGGCGGAGGCATCCAATGTGGAACCTTCGACGACGCTGCCGCGGCCGGCTGGAGGCGAACAACCGCTTTATACTGATTGATCTGGAGACCCCATGAGCCTAGTTGCGGAAGACTTGGCCCTCGATGCCAAGGAAATCAATCCCTGGGCGGCGCAAGCCGCTCGCTTCAACACGGCCGCCCGCAAGCTGAACCTGGACGAGGGCATCGCCAAGATCCTGGCCCATCCGGCGCGGGAGCTGACGGTGCACATCCCGGTGCAGATGGATGACGGGCGGATCGAAGTGTTCACCGGCTACCGGGTGCAGCACAGCGAAGCGCGGGGGCCGGGCAAGGGGGGCATCCGCTACGACATGGGGGTATCGCTGGACGAGGTGCGGGCGCTGGCGAGCTGGATGACCTGGAAATGCGCGGTGGTGAACATCCCCTTCGGCGGGGCCAAGGGCGGGATCATTTGCGACCCGCATATCTTGTCGAAGAGCGAACTGGAACGGCTGACGCGGCGGTACACGGCGGAGCTGGTGGAGTTCATCGGGCCCGAGCGGGATGTGCCGGCGCCGGACGTGAACACCAACGAGCAGGTGATGGCGTGGGTGATGGACACCTATTCGATGCACAAGCGGCAGACGATCAATGCGGTGGTGACGGGCAAGCCGCTGCAGCTGGGCGGCAGCGAGGGACGCCGGCAGGCCACCGGCCGCGGCTGCAAGATCGTCTGCGACCGCGCGATCGAGCGGCTGGGGCTGGAGAAGCGCCAGACGCGGGTGATCGTGCAAGGCTTCGGCAACGTGGGCAGCAACGCGGCCGAGTTGATGGCCGAGGACGGGTACTTGGTGATCGGCATCGATGAATACGACGGGGGCATCCTGAACCTGAAGGGGCTGGACATCCCGGCGCTGCTGGCGCACCGGGCGAAGAACCAAACCATCCAAGGCTTCCCGGGCTCGACGCCGCTGAAGCCGCGCGAGCTGCTGACGCATGCCTGCGAGATCCTGGTGCCGGCGGCGACCGAGAACCAGATCACCAGCCGGAATGCGCGGGCGATCCAGGCGAAGATCGTGTGCGAGGGCGCCAATGGGCCGACGACGGCCGCCGCCGACGACATCCTGCAGGAGAAGGGGGTGTTCGTGATACCCGATATCCTGGCGAACGCGGGCGGGGTGACGGTCTCGTATTTCGAGTGGGTGCAGGATCGCCAGGGGTATTTCTGGAAAGAGGCCCAGGTGAACCAGCAGTTGCAGGAGATCATGGACGCGAGCTTCGCGGCGGTGGTGGCGTACGCCGACAAGCACAAGGTGAACAACCGCATCGCGGCCTACATGCTGGCGATTGACCGGGTGGCGACCGCCATCCGCATGCGTGGCATCTACGCCTAAGGTTGCAACGCAACCCACGGCCATCGTCAACGACCGGGCGGCGGAGCGGCTGCGGGCCGGGCACGTGTGGATCTACGAGGCCGAGATCCTCGGCTGGAAACCAGCGCCGCCGGGAATCGACGGCGCGGCCTGGGCCGAGGTCGAGGACCGGCGCGGGCGCAGCCTGGGCGTGGCCGACTACAGCCCGCAGTCGCAGATCCGGCTGCGGCTGCTGGGGCGGGAGGCAGGGCTGGTGCCCGATGCGGCGTGGCTGGGGGAGCGGCTGGAAGCGGCGATTGCGTATCGGGCGGCGGTGGTGAAGGACAGCGACGCCTGCCGCCTGGTGGCGTCGGAGGCGGACCAACTGCCGGGACTGATCGTGGACCGCTACGGCGAGGCGCTGGCGGTGCAGACGCTGACTTGGGCGATGGCCGCGCGGCAGCGTGAAATCGTGGCGGCGCTGGAGGCGCGGCTGCAGCCCTCCGCCCTGGTCGAGCGCAATGACGTCAAGGTCCGGCAGCGCGAGGGGCTCGAGCTGCGGGCGGGCCTGCTCAGGGGGGAGACGGCGGTGGCCAGTTTCCGCGTCAACGGCCTGAGCTTCGAGCTGGATCTGCTGGCGGGACAGAAGACGGGCGGGTTCCTCGATCAGCGCGAGAACTGGGCAGCGGCGGAGCGGTGGGCGGCCGCGTTCGGGGTGAAACGAGCGCTGGATGTGTTCACCTACCAGGGCGGATTCGCACTGCACTTGGCGCGGCAGGCGGCGACGGTGCAGGCGGTGGACAGCTCGCGCGCGGCGCTCGAGGCGGCGGACCGGAACGGGGAGCGGAACGGGCTGGGCGGGATTGATTGGGTTGAGGCGAACGCGTTTGATCTGCTGCGGGACTACGATCAACGTGGCGAGCAGTTTGAGCTGGTGGTGCTGGATCCGCCGGCCTTCGCCAAGTCGCGCAAGGCGCTGGAGGCGGCGATGGCCGGGTACAAGGAGATCAACCTGCGAGCGCTGAAGCTGCTGCCGCCCGGGGGCGTGCTGTTGAGCTGCTCGTGCTCGCATCATTTGAGCGAAGCCGGGCTGCTGGAAGTGCTGGCGGCGGCGGCGCGCGATGCCCGGCGGGAGCTGACGGTGCTGGAGCGGCGGGGGCAGGCGGGGGATCATCCGGTGCTGCTGGGCGTGCCCGAAACCGGGTACTTGAAGTGCGTGGTGGTTCGGGCGCGGTGAACCCGCCCCGGGGCGGGCCGCGTGTGGGACCCAGCCCCTCGAGCTCGATCTTGCCGTGAGCTGCAACGCGGCCGCTGCCGCGAGCCGCCGTCGCCGCGGTAGCTCGACGGCATCCAAGGGGGCATGCAGGGAAGGAAGATTGTGCTTGCGGCCAGCCGGTCGGAGTCGTCGGAGTACCTGCGCTCGACCTGGCGGCAGATGCTTTTGGCCACGTTGCCGGCCAGCTACATGCGGTGGGTGAACACCGATCCGCATTTGGAAAATGAACTGCGGGCGGATGGCCAGGCGGCGTATGTGCCGAACGGGCTGCGGGTGATCGAGGCGCTGCTGCTGCAGCGGTTTGCGCCGGAGGAGATCGCGGTCTGCTACCCGGACCAATTGCCAAGCTTCGTCGGGCCGGCCACGCGGGTGGTGGGGCTGCACGCGCACAATCCGCTGGGCATCACGTTCGCGACCGACGTGTACGCGCATTTCTACGGGGCGGCGAAGCAGCCGGTGAACGCCGAGGAATTCCGGCGGCTGATCGAGCATCCGGCGCTGGAAGCGCATCGCGATCATTTCAAGCTGATCGTGGGCGGGCCGGGATCATGGCAGATTGAACGGGCGGGGAAGATGGAGGCTTGGCACGTGGACTGCTTGGTGGACGGCGAAGCCGAGGATTTCGCGCTCGAGCTGTTCGAGCGGGCGGCGCGGGGCGAGGCGCTGCCGCGGAAACTGAGCGGGGCGTCGCCGGGGTCGGGGAAGATTCCGCGCATCCATCATCGCTCGACTTTCGGGGTGGTGGAGGTGACGCGGGGCTGCGGGCGGGGATGCCAGTTCTGCTCGATCGCGCTGCGGCGCGGCACCAGCCTGCCGCTCGAGCATATCCTCGACAATGTGCGCACGCAGGTGGCCGAGGGCGCGGACACGGTGCTGGTCACGACCGAGGACTTGTTCCTTTACGAGCAAGGGCCGAAGTTCCAGACCAATGGCGCGGCGCTGCAGCGGATGCTGGAGGGGATCGCGGGCGTGCCGGGGGTCGAGCACGTGGTGGTGAGCCACGGGACAATGGCGCCAGTGGTGCGCGATCCGGAAGTGATCGAGCGGCTGTCGCCGGTGGCGGTGGGGAAAAGCATTCATCAGCACCGGGCGTCGAAGCACCCGGATCATCGCTTCGCGATGCTGTTCATCGGGCTCGAGACCGGCTCGCCGCGGCTGTTCGCGCAGCACATGAAGGGGAAGTCGTATCCGTACCGGCCGGAGCAGTGGCCGGAGGTGGTGCTCAAGGGGATGCAGATCCTCAACCAGCACAGCTGGTTTCCCTTCTGCACCTGGATCCTGGGGCTGCCGGGGGAGACCCGCCAGGACACCCAACAGTCGCTCGATCTGCTGTACGCGCTGAAGGACGCGCGCTGGTGCCCGGTGCCGACATTGTTCGTGCCGCTCGAGGACACGCGGCTGGGACAGACGCAGGCCGCGCGGGCGCCCGAGCTTAGCGACCTGCAGTGGGAGTTCTTCTTCACCTGCTGGCGCTACAACCTCGATTTTTTCCGCAACACGGCGGCGGTGCAGTGGCGGTTTCATTTGGGCATTCCGCTGTACTACTACACGCTGGGACGGCGGTACTTCGGCCCGAACATCAAGTACCCGCTGTTCCGGCTGGGGCACATGCCGGAACGGTGGCTGCGCAGGCACTTATACCTGGACTTCGGGCGGATGCCGCCACCGAAGATCACGGTGCCGGCGACGGTGCCGATTCCAGAACAGCGGCAAAGACCAGCCCTGCCGAACACGTAAACTATTGAAAGCGAAGAAGTTAAAATATTTTTGAAGAATACTTGACAATGATTCACTTAGATTTTATGATTTGATCTGTTGTAGATTTCTGTTTTCGGAGGAATTGCAATGACGACATTGGTTTTGCAAGGGCGTACGAGCTGCGCCGCCACGCCCAGCGACTGGGCGCCGCGCACCGACGTGGTTGAGAGCGAGCAGGGGTATCAACTGCAACTCGACCTGCCGGGGGTGAAGCGCGAGGAGTTGGACGTGCAGGTGGACCACGAGACGGTGACGATCAAGGGAGAGCGGAAGCTGAGCGCGAACCCGGAGGCGTACCATCGAGTGGAGCGGCCATACGGGAGCTTCAGCCGCGTGTTCCGGCTGCCGGAGTTCGTGAACCCGGCGGGGATCGAGGCGAAGCTGACGGACGGGGTGCTGCTGCTGAACCTGCCGCGGCGCGAGGAAGCCAAGCCGAAGCAGGTGACGGTACAGGTGAACTGACGAGACGCTGGGGCTAGGTGCCAGGGGCTCGGACCCTGGCACCTAGTTCAGCAAGGGGAGAAATGGCGATTCGATTCGACAAGCTGACGGTGAAGGCGCAGGAGGCGCTGGAGGCGGCGCGCGACCTGGCGGCGACGGGCGGGCAGGCGGGGATCGAGCCGCTGCACCTGTTGGCGGCACTGTTGGCGGATCGCGAAGGGGTGATTGGACCGACGCTGCAGCGGCTGGGGGTGAACCCGGCGGGGCTGGCGGCGGATCTGGAGGCCGAGCTGGCCAAGCGCCCGAAAGTGCAGGGCGCAAGTGTGGATCGGCCGCTGACGCCGGCGTTGGGGCAGGCGCTGGAGGCGGCGTTCCGGCACGCGGACAAATTCAAGGACGATTTCGTTTCAACCGAGCATCTGCTGCTCGGCATTCTCGACGCGCAGGGCGACGCTGCGCAGCGCGTGCTGGCCGCGCACGGGGTGACCAGCGAGCGGGTGCTGCAGGCGCTGCAGGCGATCCGGGGCACGCAGCGGGTGACGGACCAGAATCCGGAGGGGAAGTACCAGGCGCTGGAGCGGTATGCGCGCGACCTGACCGAGCTGGCGCGCAAGGGCAAGCTCGACCCGGTGATCGGCCGCGACGAGGAGATCCGGCGCGTGATCCAGGTGCTGAGCCGGAGGACGAAGAACAACCCGGTGCTGATCGGCGAGCCGGGGGTGGGGAAGACGGCGATCGTGGAAGGGCTGGCACGGAGAATCATCGCCGGCGATGTGCCCGAGGTGCTGAAGACCAAGCGCGTGGTCGGGCTTGATCTCGGCGCGTTGGTGGCGGGAGCGAAGTACCGGGGCGAATTCGAGGACCGGCTGAAGGCGGTGCTGAAGGAGATCGAGGAGGCGGAAGGGGAGATCATCCTGTTCATTGATGAGCTGCACACGCTGGTGGGCGCAGGGGCGGCAGAAGGCTCGATGGACGCGAGCAACATGCTGAAGCCGGCGCTGGCGCGGGGGCAGTTGCGGGCGATCGGGGCGACGACGCTCAACGAATACAAGAAGTACATCGAAAAAGACGCGGCGCTGGAGCGGCGCTTCCAGCCGGTGCTGGTGGGCGAGCCCACGGTCGAGGACACGGTGGGGATCCTGCGCGGGCTGAAGGAGCGGTACGAGATCCACCATGGGGTGCGGATTCAGGACGCGGCGCTGGTGGCGGCGGCGAAGCTCTCGGCGCGGTACATCGCCGACCGCTTCCTGCCCGACAAGGCGATTGACCTGGTGGACGAGGCGGCGGCGGCGCTGCGGATGCAACTCGATTCGCGGCCGGTGGAGATCGAGACGCTCGAGCGCCGGATCACGCAGCTCGAGATCGAGCTGACGGCGCTGGGCAAGGAGAAGGACAAGGCCTCGCGCGAGCGCTCGCGGCAGATCGAGCGCGAGCTGGCGGACTTGCGCGAGCAGGTGGAGGCGCTGCGCAGCCGCTGGCAGAACGAGAAGGACGAGATCCAGAAAGTGCGCGAGGCGAAGACGAAGCTGGACGCCCTGCAGGTCGAGGAGCAGCAGGCGGAGCGGCAGGGGAACTTCAGCCGCGTGGCCGAGATCCGCTACGGTCTGCGGGGGCAGCTGGAGCGCGAGCTGGCGGCGGCCAGCCGGAAGCTGGAAGAGAACCAGGATCAGCGGCGGCTGCTGCACGAGGAAGTGGGCGAGCCGGAGATCGCCGGGATCGTGTCGAAGTGGACCGGCATACCGGTGGCGCGGATGATGGAAGGGGAGAAGGAGAAGCTGGTGCACATGGAGGAGCGGCTGCACCAGCGGGTGGTGGGGCAAGAGGAGGCGGTGACCTCGGTGGCGGATGCCATCCGGCGCTCGCGGGCCGGGCTGGGCGACCCGCGGCGGCCGATCGGGAGCTTCTTGTTCCTGGGACCGACCGGGGTGGGCAAGACGGAGCTGGCGCGGGCGCTGGCGGAGTTCCTGTTCGACGACGAGCACGCGATGCTGCGGCTGGACATGAGCGAGTACATGGAGAAGCATGCGGTGGCGCGGCTGATCGGCGCGCCACCGGGGTACGTGGGCTACGAAGAGGGCGGGCAGCTGACCGAGCGCGTGCGGCGGCGCCCGTACGCGGTGCTCTTGCTCGACGAGATCGAAAAGGCGCACCCGGATGTGTTCAACATCCTTTTGCAGGTGCTCGACGACGGGCGGTTGACGGACGGCAAGGGGCGGACGGTGGATTTCCGCAACACGGTGGTGATCATGACCTCGAACCTGGGGAGCCAGCATCTGCGGGGCGAGGTGACGGCGGCGGCGCGGGAGCAGGTGATGACCGAGCTGCGCGGGCATTTCCGGCCGGAGTTCCTGAACCGGGTGGACGAGATCGTGATCTTCCACGCCCTGGAGAAGGCGCAACTGGCGCCGATCGTCGAGATGCAACTGGGGCACCTGCGGGCGCTGCTGGCGGAGCGCGGCATCGGGCTGACGCTGGCGCCGGCGGCGCGGGACTTGATCCTGCGGCAGGGGTACGACCCGCAGTACGGCGCGCGGCCGCTGAAGCGGGCGCTGCAACGCTTGGTGCAGAATCCGTTGGCGAGCGCCATCCTGAAAGGCGAGGTGCTGGCCGGGCAGACGGTGGAGGCGGTGGTGGCGCCGGCCGGGGATCGGCTGCAGTTCGAGCCGGCGCGGGAAGCGGCGAAAGCCGAAAGGAGCTAGCCGTGCAGGTGTTCAAGACGACGCTGTTGATGACGGTGCTGACGCTGGTGCTGATGCTGATCGGCGGCTGGATCGGCGGCGACGCCGGGCTGGTGATCGCGCTGGTGCTGGCCGGGGTGATGAACTTCGTTTCCTATTTCTATAGCGACAAGATCGCGCTGAAGACCTACAACGCGCAGCCGGTGGCGCGGCAGGAGCTGCCGAACGTGTACCGGATCCTGGAATCGCTGACGGGGCGGGAGAACCTGCCCATGCCGCAGGTGTACCTGATTCCGAGCGACTCTCCCAACGCCTTCGCCACCGGCCGCAACCCGCAGCACGCGTCGGTGGCGGTGACGCGCGGCATCCTTTCGCTCTTGACCGATGAGGAGTTGGAAGGCGTGCTGGGGCACGAGCTGGGGCATGTGCGCAACCGGGACATCCTGATCAGCTCGATCGCCGCGACGCTGGCGGGAGCCATCATGCTGCTGGCGCGGTGGGCGGGCTGGGCGGCGATGTTCGGAGGCTATGGCGGGCAGGATGAGCGCGAAGGCGGAGCGCTGGGGGCACTGGCGTTGATGATCATCGCGCCGGTGGCGGCGATGCTGATCCAGCTGGCAATTTCGCGCTCACGCGAGTATGCGGCCGATGCCTCGGGAGCGGAGTGCACGGGCAACCCGCAGGCACTGGCGCGGGCACTGGAGAAGCTGGACGCGTGCTCGAAGCAGTTGCCGATGCCGGCAACGCCTTCGACCGCGCACCTGTTCATCATCGCGCCGCGGACGCGGGCGATGCTGGCCGGGCTGTTCTCGACCCATCCGCCGATACCGGCGCGGGTGGCGCGGCTGCTGGGGCATCCAAGCGAACGCTAGGCGTTTCACGCGAAGACGCCAGAGCCCCGAAGCGCAAGAACTCAATGGTTCCAGGCGGTGAGGAGGCGGAGGCGGACCTGGTCGTCGGGGTTGTAGCGGACGAGGAAGCGGAGGCCGTCGGGGGTGGCGGCGAGGGCGGGCGGGAAGTTGGCGGCGAGGATCTTGGGTGCGCCGAAGGAGGGTGCGCCGGGGCTGGATGCGACCGGAATGGCGACTAAAGCGCCAGTGGCATCCACCACGTCGAGTTCGCGGCCGCCTGAGGTCCAGAAGGATCTCAGCACGCCTTGAGTGGTGACTTGCCAGCGGCCAGCGGACCCGCGGAACGGGACCACGAACAAGTTGTGCGGCTGGCCGGCGGGGCCGGCGACGAAGCTTGCCCAACGGCCATCGGGGGAGACGGAGGCTTCATCGAAAATTTCTCCAGGCGCGGCCTCGAGCGTGCGCGGCGGGGCACGCCCGTCGAGCGGGACGGCGAGCAGGGATTCGGTGAAGTCGGAGCGGCGCAGCACGCAGATCAGCTCGGCGCTGTCGCGGGACCAGCCGAAGGGGATCAAGTCGCCGCTGCCATCGAGCGCGGGTGCGACCTGCTGCTCGATGCCGCCGTCGGCGGCGCGGCGCATGACGCGGAAGGCGCCGTTCTGCTCTGAACTGTAAGCGATCCATTTTCCGTCGGGGGACCAGGCGGGCATGAGGTCGGCGACCGGGCCGAAGGTGAGGCGCGAGCGCGCGCTGCCGGCGACATCTTCGACCCAAACATCTTGCATGCCCTGGTCGAGGCTGATGGCCAGGCGCTTGCCGTCGGAAGAGACGTCGGCGCTGATGGCGGTGCCGGTGTAGGGGGCGAGCGAGGAAACCGTGCGGCCGCTGCGATCCACCCAGGCGGCACGCTGGACGCCGGGGGAGCCGGAGGCGTAGACGATGAGGCCATTGTTGGCAGCGGTATAGCCGGGGCGCCAACTGATGTTGTCATCAAAGACATCGTTGACCAGGGGACGGGCGGTGCCGCTGAGCTTGCCGGTGGCGGGATCGAAGGACTGGGCGAGGAGGGTGCCCTCGGCGGAGTAGAGCAGGCGGCCGGCGGCGAAGATGGCGCCGGTGAGGGAATGAAGCAGGGGGCGATGGTCGCGGCCGTCGAGCGAGGCCCAGAAGACGGTGTCTTGGCTGGCGTCGTCGTGGTTGACGGCGAGATAGAGGAAGTGGCGGCCGTCGGGCAAGAAGAAGGGATAGCGGTGGGAGCTGAAGCGACTCGACTCGAGGCGGGTGACCGTGGCAGCGGGGCCGCCGGCCGCCGGGACGCGCAGGAGGCCGCCGGAAATATTGGGCGCGAAGACGATGGTGCCGTCGGCGGACCAAGTGCCGCCGCGGGGCGTCAATGAATCGGCGACGGCACGGGGGAGGCCGCCGGCGAGGTTCAAGAGCATAAGCTTGCCGGCGCCGTTGACGCCGGACTGGGTGAAGTAGCCGATCGAGGTGCCGTCGGGCGACCAGAAGGGCAGGGAGACATTGCCGGTGTTGGGCACCTGTCGGGCGGCGGATTGATCGAGGGCGCGAATCCAAATCGAGTTCGAGCCGCTGGCATTGTGGGCCACGAACATGAGCTTGCTGCCGTCGGGGGAGAGCACAGGCGGGCCGGGAAAGCTGCCGGCGAAGGTGAACTGCATGCCGGGCGGGGGCGAGATTTCCGCCGAGAGGCGCAGCGCGACGGGAGCGCGGCGCACGGCCACCCACGCCAGCGCCAGCGCGGCCGCGAGCGCCGTGGCGCCCACGGCCGGCCAGAGCCAAGCGCGCGGGGCGGTCGCGGAGGCGGCAGATGCGGGCTGCGCGAGCTCCTGCAGCATGAGCCCGACGTCGCGCGCGGACTGGACGCGTAGATCGGGGTCGGAATCGCGACAGGCACGGATGAGGCGGTCGAGCGCGGGCGGAGCGACGGCAACGGTGCCGCTGAAGGCGGTCTTGCCGGTGGAGGTTTCGTAGAGCACGCAGCCGAGGGCGAAGATGTCGCTGCGCGGATCGGCCTCAGCGCCGGCCAACTGCTCGGGGCTCATGTAGGGCAGGGTGCCCAGCAGCGCTCCGGCCTGGGTGGCCGGGGTCTCGCGCAGGGTGGGCAGATTGCCGGCCAGGCTGGAGGAGCCGAAGCGGGGCTTGGCCAAGCCGAAATCGAGCAGCTTGGCGCCCGACTTGGTGAGCATGATGTTGCCGGGCTTGAGGTCGCGGTGGACGATGCCGGCGCGGTGGGCGCGCTCGAGGCCGGCGGCGATCTCGGAGCCGATCTTGACCAGCTCGGGAAGCGGCAACGGACCCCGGCGCAGGCGGTCGGCGAGGGTTTCGCCTTCGAGGAATTCCATGACCAGGAAGGCGGTGTCGGCTTCGCGGCCGAGATCGTGGAGGACGCAGATGTTGGGATGCTGCAGGCTGGCAATGGCGCGGGCCTCGCGCTCGAAGCGGGTGTTGAGGTCGGGATCGCGCGCCAGCGCGGGCGCAAGGATCTTGAGCGCAACCGTGCGCTCGAGGCGAGTATCGCGGGCGCGATAGACCTCGCCCATGCCGCCGGCACCCAGCGGAGCGAGGATCTCGTACGGCCCGAAGCGCGTGCCTTTGGCAATAGACATGCGCTGGACAGTATAAGGCCGCCGAAGGCCGCACGTGCCCCCGGCCCCGCCGTCGGTCGGCCTCCCCTTGCCTCCGGAGCGGCTATATAATCAACGGCGCGAGCCGGATGCGGCTCGCCAAAGGGGGAAGGCCCATGTTCGAGCGCTATCGTTTGTTGCCTGCCGTTGCCGCGTTGGTCGCCTTGGGGTTGGCTGCTGGAGGGGCGCGCGCACAGAGCGACGCGGTGCCGGTGGCCGCGCCCTTCGACAGCCTGCATTTCCGCTCGATCGGGCCGGCGGCGATGTCGGGGCGCATCACCGATTTCACGGCGTATGAGGCCAACCCGGCGATCTTCTATGTCGCCTCGGCGCACGGGGGGCTGTGGAAGACGACGGACGGGGGCGGCACGTTCACGCCGGAGTTCCAGGACAACGGGCTGATGTCGGTGGGCGCGGTGGCGATGTCGCAGCGCGACCCGAACCTGGTGTGGCTGGGAACGGGGGAAGGCAACAACCGGCAGAGCATTTCCTGGGGCGACGGGGTATGGAAATCCACCGACGGCGGCCGCACGTGGAAGAACATGGGGCTCGCGCACTCCTACCACATCAACCGGGTGGTGATATCGCCCGACGACGACAACACGGTGTGGGTGGCGGCGCAGGGATCGCTGTTCGGGCCGGGCGGCGACCGCGGCATCTACAAGACGACCGACGGCGGAGCGACATGGAAGCACGTGCTGGCCGGGGACGAAGACACGGGCGCGAATGACTTGGCGCTGGCCATGACCGACCCCAAGGTGCTCTATGCCTCGACCTTCCAGCGGCGGCGGACGCAGTGCTGCATGAACGGGGGCGGGCCGGGGAGCGGAATTTGGAAATCCACCGACGGCGGCGAGACCTGGAAGCGGCTCACGGGCGGCGGCCTGCCGAGCGGACCGCTGGGGCGGATCGGGCTGGCGGTGTATCGGCACAGCGAAAACATCGTGTACGCGGAGATTCAAGGCGAGACCGCGCCCGGCGGGCGCGGCGGCGCGGGCGCGGCGGGGGCGGGACGCGGCGGGGCGGCCGATGCGGGCGGCACGGGCATTTACCGCAGCGACGACGGAGGCGCGACCTGGAGGAAGTCGGCGGATCCGGACAACCGGCCGGTGTACTTCAGCCAAGTGCGGATCGATCCCTCGAACCCGGACCATGTGCTGGTGGCGAGCGTGCGGCTGTACCTCTCGCTGGACGGCGCGCGCACGTTCAGGCCGATTGACACCTCCGAGCACGATGACAAGCACGCGATCTGGTGGGATCCGAACAACGCGAACCACTTGCTGATCGGCACCGATGGCGGGGCGTACACGACCTGGGACATGGGCAGGAGCTGGATCTGGTACCCGAACCTGCCGGTGGGGCTGTTCTACCACGTGGGCTTCGACAATGCCGAGCCGTACAACGTGTGCGGGGGCATGCAGGACAACTACGACTGGTGCGGGCCCAGCGCGGTGCGGAGCTCGGCCGGGATCACGAACGACCGCTGGCAGACGATCCAGGGCGGCGACGGCTTTGTGGCCATCATGGATCCGCATGACGCGCGCACGGTTTACAGCGAGACGCAGGACGGCAACACCATGCGGCACGACCGCATCACGGGCGAGGCGAAGAGCATCCGACCGACGCCGCAGAACGTGGTGAACGCGCAGGCCGGCGAGACCGGCTGCGACAAGCCGCGGGCGGAAGCCGGGCGCGGCGGGGCGGGCGCGGCCTGCGCCGGGTACCGGTTCAACTGGGACACGCCGATGGTGTTCTCGCCGAATGATGCGGGCGTGCTGTACATCGCCGGCAACCACGTGTTCCGCTCGACCGACCGCGGGGATTCATGGACGGCGGTGAGCCCGGACCTGACCACGGATGCGGACCGCGAGCAGATGGTGACCATGGGGGTGAAGGGGAGCGATATCCGCATCGCCAAGGATGACGGCATCAGCGCCTGGCCGACGATCGTCAGCTTCGCGGAATCGCCGAAGCAGGCCGGGCTGTACTATGCCGGGACCGACGACGGCACGGTGAGCGTATCGCGCGACGGCGGCAAGACGTGGGACAAGACGCTGGCGACGCGCATGCCGGGGTTCGTGCCGGGCGCGTGGGTGTCGAAGGTGCTGCCTTCGCGGTACGACGCCGGCACGGTGTACGTCGCCAGCGATGCGCACCGGCTCAACGACTACGAGACCCATCTCTGGGTCAGCCACGATTTCGGCGCGACCTTCCAGCCGCTGAACGGCAACCTGCACGGCCAGGCGATCAAGACGCTGACCGAAGACCTGCGCAATCCGGACGTGCTGTATGCGGGCGCGGAGACGGGCATCTTCCTTTCGCTGAACCGCGGCCAGAGCTGGCAGCGGCTGCGGGCGAACCTGCCGACGGTGCGGGTGGACGAGATCACGATCCAGCCGCGCGACAACGCCATGCTGGTGGCGACGCACGGGCGGGCGCTGTGGATTCTGGACCACCTGGCCCCGATCGAGGAGTACGCCAAGGCGCAGAGCAGCGCAGCGGGGGCAACGCTGTTCACGCCGGATGCGGCGCTGGAATGGAAACCGTTCCAGGACAAGAACCAGGAGTTCTGGGCGCACCAGTACTTCGTGGGGGAGAATCCGCCGAAGGAAGCGGTGGTGCAGTACGATTTGAAATCCGCGGCCACGAGCGCGCAGTTGGCGATCAGCGATGCTGGCGGCCGCACGCTGCGCACGGTGGATTTGCGCGGTCGGCAGCTGGACGCGGGCGTGCAGACCGCGTGCTGGGATTTCCGGGTGGATCCGAACCCGGCGTCGGCGGCAGCTGCCGCGAACGGACGCGGCGGGCGCGGGGGCGCAGGCGGGCGCGGGGCCGCGGCGGCGCCGTGGGCCGAGCCGCAGCCGCAGCCGGGATACGGCGCGGTGGACGCTTGCGCCGCCGGAACCGGCGCGGGCGCCGGCGGGGGAGGAGGGCGCGGCGGGGCGGGCGGCAATGCCGGGCCGATGGTGCCGGCGGGAACCTACACGGTTTGGCTGCTGGTCAACGGAGAGAAGGTGGAATCCAAGCCGCTGCCCGTGGTGATGGACCCGGCCATCGCCGGACGGATGAGCGCGGCAGAGTACCAGCGCTACTTCGACTTGGCGATGGGCCTGCACGAGCTGCAGCGCAACGCCGAGGCGGCAGCGCAGGCCATGGGGCCGTTCTACGAGCAGATGCAAAAGGCGGCCGAGACGATCAATTCGGGCAGCGCATCGGCGCAAACCAAGTCGGAGTTCGCGGCGCTGAAGCAGCAGTTCGACGCAGTGCGAGTGAAGTTCGGCGTGCCCGCGCCGGCGCCGGCGGCGGGGCGGCGCGGCGGAGGGTTCGGAGGGTTCGCGCCGGCCAACCCGAATGACTTGGTGGCGCGGATCGGGCAGCTCAAGGGCCAGATCCTGGCCTTCACCGAGACGCCAAGCGCGACGCTGCTGCGCGAGAACGATGAGGTGCGGGCGGCGTATCCGAAGGCGGTGGCTGAACTGAATGCGGTGTATGCGCGGGCGAACGCCATGGCCAGCGCGCTGCAAGCACAGCAGGTGATGCTGACGGTGCCGGCAGCGGTGAGCTGGAGCCCGCGTCCGGCAGCGGCAGGCACGGCGGCGGCCCGACGGAAGGGCAAGTAACCCGCCCTGGCCGTGGACAATAACGCGGCAGAACGCTGTCGCGATCTGAACGCGCGAACGCCCCGGCGCGGGGGAGCGCCGGGGCGTTCGGCTCGGGCAGACCGGAAGAAGGCGCGGCGGACTAGCGCCCGCGGCCGTCGTGCTTGGTCTTGTAAATGTTCTTGGAATTCCGGTTCTGTTGCTTGTTGATCGCCTTCTTATCGGCGGCAGTGAGCTTGCCTCCGTTGGCCTGGCGCATGCCAGCAACTTCGCGGTTGGTTCCCTGCTGCTGCTTTTCGAGCTTGGCGGCCTCGCCCGCACTGAGGGAGCCCTTCTCGATGCCATTTGCGATGCGGTCTTGCTGGTTCTCATCGCGCTGGCCGACCGTGCCGGGGCCGTTGTGCTGCACCGCGGCATTGTGCTTGTCGGCATAGATCGAATTCGAAAGGCGATTCTGCTGCCGGTTGAGCTTGGCCTTGTCGGCGGCGGTGAGGTGGCCATTATCAGCGGCGCGCATGGTGCGGGTCTCGGCGTTCAGGCCGGCTTCGCGGTTCTCCAGATTCTTGGACTCGCCGGCGGTGAGCTCGCCGCTGGCGACGCCATTGCCGATGCGGTCCTGCTGGTTCTCCTTGCGTTGGCCGACGGTGGCCTGCTGATTGGCCTGGGAGGGCGGGGGCGGGGTTTGGGCAAAGCCCAAGGCCGCAAACAGGGCCGCGGCGGCGGCGGTGCTCAGGATGGCGAATTTGGTTCTCATTGGGATACGACCTCCATGACGAATGAAACACGGCCTGCGGGGCAGAGTTGCGGGCAAGGAGGAGGGGCGGCGGAGCCATAGCTGGCCATATCCGAGAGATCGGCGCAGGACGGAAATGCTTTAATGCACCGTTCACGCAAAGACGCAAAGGCCCGCAAAGGCCGCCAAGCAGAGCCAGTCCGCCTTTATCTCTGCAATCGTAGCGAACCTGAGCATCTTGTCGAGGCGCGACGCGCTAGGCTGGTTCGCGTAGTGCCCCCGCTCATAGTCGGTTAGGACCGTCGCTTTTTCGAGCTGCGCAAGAAGATCGCGAACCTGCACGCCCTCGAAGGGTAGAAGTAAATTTTCGAAGAGCTTGCGGACGAGTTCGGCGCGTGGCACGGCCACCCGGCAACATCTACATCATTTGAGCTTGGCTTTGAGGGCCGTCCATTGGGCAAGTATGGCCGCGGCTTGGGTGCGGGCGCGGGCGCAGGCGGCCAGCTCGGCGGCGGTGGGGGCCATCTCGCTGCCTTGCATGGCCATGGCGGCGGACATGGCTTCGGCGCTGAGGCCGTTGAGGGTGGGCGGACCGGCGGGAGCGGCGCCGCGGCCGCGACCGCCGCCGAAGCCGCCGCGACCGCGGCCGCCGCCGGCAGGCGGAGCGGGGGCGATCTTGTTGAGGTCGGCGACGAGGGCGGGGTCGCTGGCCGAGCCGGCGGCGGCGCGGGCCTGCTGGTAGGCGTCGTGGAGCGAGACGGCGGTGTTGTACATCTCGGTGGTGAGCGAATAGAGCTGTTCGAGGGCGGCGGGCGGGGTGGTCACGCGCGGATCCATTTTGATGGTCAGCGGTTGGGTCATGCTGTGGCCGTCCACCGTAAGGCGGACGGTGTAGGCACCCGGAGGCGCCCAAGGCGCGGCCACGCCGGAATAGGTGCGGTGGGGGACGGCGGCGCCGCCGGCGCCGCCACGGCCGCCGCCGCCGGCACCGGGGATGGGATCAAAATGCATGTCCCACCAGATGCGGTGCATGCCGGCGTCGGTCGAGATCAGCATGGGCGCGGCCGGCCAATACAGCGGGAGGCTGCAGTCCGCCATGCCGGGATTCTGCTGACAGAGCTGGTTGTACTCAGCGGGGTTATCGGCGGGGTTGGGGCCGGTGGGGTTGTCGGCGGAGGAGTAATTGCGGATGACTTTGCCGGCCTTGAGGATCTGGATCTGCACCGGGCCGCTGGCGGCCTGCGGCAGGTAGTAGTCGAGGATGGCGCCGGGGAGCGGATTCTGGCCGGCGGGCCACTCCGGCGGCCAAGGGGTGGGATCGTTGGTGCCGAAGCGGATGCGGATGCCGGTCTCGGGCTTGAAAAGAAAAGCGGAGCGGGCAGCGGCGGCGGCGGCCTCCTGGCGGAGCGGGGTGACGTCGTCGAGGATCCAGAAGCCGCGGCCGTGGGTGCCGGCGACCAGGTCGGAGCACATGCACTTGGCGTCGTCCTTGACCTCGATGTCGCGGACGGAGATGGCGGGCATGTTCTGGCGGAGCGAGTGCCAGTTGTCGCCGTCATCGAAGGAAACCCAGACCTGCGTGTCGGTGGAGGCGTAGAGGAGGCCTTTCTGGCGGGGATCTTCGCGGATGGAGTTGGCGACCGCGCCGGGGGCGATGCCGCTGTCAATCTCAGTCCAGGTCTTGCCGCCGTCGTGGGTGCGCCAGAAGTGCGGGTTCATGTCGTCAAGGCGGAGGGTGTTGGCGGCAGCGTAGGCGGTCAAGGCATCGAAATGGCCGGCGTCCATATTGAAAATGCGCGACCAAGGCTTGATGCCGGCGGGGGTGACGTTGGACCAGGTGGCGCCGCCATCGCGGGTGACCTGGATGAGGCCGTCGCCAGAGCCGGCCCAGATGACCTGGGGGTTGAGCGGGGAGGGCGCGAGCGCGGTAATGGAGCCGCGAGCGGTGGCTTCGAGGCCGTCGGCGTACTTGCCGGTGCTAGGCGGGATGGGATAGTCGGCGCCGCGGGTGAGGTCGCCGCTGATGCGGGTCCAGCTATGAGCGTCGTCCAGGGATTTCCAGACGGCGTTGGTGGCGAACAGCAGCGCATGCGTGTTGGGCGCGGTCTCCCAGAGGAAGGGCTGGGTGCGGACGCCGGGGGCGTACTTGCCGCCATCCGCTTGGACATCGGGGCCGACCGAAGCGGTCTGGCCGGTCTTGCGGTTGTAGAGCGAGACGCCGGTGCGGGCGGCGCCGAAGACCAGGTCGGGATTGCGCGGATCGGGCGCGGCGATGCCGTACTCCTGGATGTTGACCGGATGCCAGTCGTGGAAGGTGATTTCGCCGTCCATCGAGCGGCTGGCCACGCAAGCCGAGCCGGAGTCCTGCTGCCCGCCGCAGAGGCGGTAGGGGAAGGCGTCGTCGGCGGTGACATGGTACATGGCGGCGGTGGGCTGGGTGTACCAGTTGGACCAGGATTGGCCACGGTTGGCGCTGATGACGCCACCTTGATCGGCGACGAGCAGGATGATGTTGCTGTGCAGCGGATTGACCCAGGGCTTCTGGTAGTCGTCGCCGCCGGGCGCGCCGCGGACGGCGGACCAGCTCGCGCCGCCATCTTCGGTGCGCCAGAAGACGGTGGAGCAGACGTAGACGACATCGGGGTTGGAGCCGTCCACCGCCATGGTGGGAAGGTCGCCGCCACCGATGCGGGCAAGGGGGCGGGGATCGCGGCTGGCGCGCGTCCAATGCTGGCCGCCGTCGGTGGACTTCATGAACTCGATGGCCGCCGCGCCGCCGCGGCCGCCGCGCCCGGCGCCGGCCGCGCCCGGCGCGGGAGCGGGAGCGACGGTGGCGTAGATCACCTGCGTGTTCGAGGGAGCGATGGCCAGATTGGCTTCAAGGATGGCGGGCAGGCCGTTGCTGAGCTGGGTCCAATTGGAGCCGCCGTCGGTGGACTTGAAGATGCCGCCGCCGGGGCCGTTGAAGCTGAGGTCTTCGGAAAAGCCCTCCTGCTGCTGCCATAGGGCGGCGTAGACGACTTGGGGATTCGAGGGATCGATGGCGACATCGTTGGCGCTGGTGTACTCGTCTTTGTAGAGGACCTTCTGGAAGGTTTGGCCGCCGTCGGTGGTGCGGAAGATGCCGCGCTCGGGGTTGGGACCGTAGGGATGGCCGAGGGCGGCGACGAAGAGGCGGTTCGGGTCTTTGGGATCGATTGCCAGGTTGGCGATCATCTGGGTGTCGCGGAGGTCCTGGAGGTGGGTCCAGGTCTTGCCGGCGTCGGTGGATTTATACACGCCGTTGCCGGTGGCGAGGTCGGGGCGGATGATGCCGGCGCCGGTGCCGACATAGATCACGTTGGGATCGGACGGGGAGACGGCGATGGCGCCGATCGAGCCGGTGGATTCGGCGTCGAAGAGCGGGTGCCAGGTCGAGCCGAAGTCGGTCGAGCGCCAGACGCCGCCGTTGTCGAAGCCGATGTAGGCGAGATTGGGCTGGCTGGGGACGCCGGCGACGGCGCGGGCGCGTCCGGCGCGGGTGGGGCCGATCTCGCGCCACTGCATGGCGCCGTAGGTGGCGGGGGATTGGGCGGCGGCGAGGGATGCAAGGGCAAGGACGGCGGCGGCAAAAGGCAGGCGCATGGCGGGGTCTCCCGGGAAACCCCTAGAGTGTAGTACAGAACGCGGTTCGCGCAAAGACGCGGTACAACCGCAAAGGCCGCGAAGAACACGGGGAAACGGCGGCAGGGCCCCCTTTCGCCGGGCTGCGTCCCGGGCCTCCCGCGGGTCGGCCTTCCCTCGCCTCCCCGCCCACGGCTGTGACTGCGCCGGGGCGGTCCGTAGTCTGTCGAGGCCATCGAGCGGGGCGGCTCGGTCGGCCTGAGGGGTGGCTGGGAAGCGCCCTGTCTTCGCCCTCGGGGCCCAGGATCGCGCTTAGAATAGCGGCATGGACTTGGCTTCGATTCTGCGCGTGGCGCTGCGCGCACTCACCCGGAACAAGCTGCGGTCGGCGCTGACCATGCTGGGGATCATCATCGGCGTGGGGGCGGTGATCGCGATGGTGGCGGTGGGGCGCGGCGCGAACGACGAAGTGCAGCGGCTGATGACGATGAAGGGGTCGAACGAGATCGTCATCCAGGCGGGCAGCCACCAGGCTGGGGTGGTGCACGTGGGCTGGGGCGCGACCAAGACGCTGCAGTACGGCGACGAGCAGGCGATCCTGGCGCAGGTGCCCGAAGTCTCGCTGGCGGCGGCGGCGGCGATGGGGAGCCAGCACGTGATCGCGGGTGACAACAACTGGGGCACGAACGTGGTCGGCACCGAGCCGGCGGAGTTCGAGATCCGCAACTGGCACTTCGACCTGGGCACGACCTTCAGCGACCAGGACGTGACCGACGCCAACAACGTCACCATCCTGGGGCAGACGGTGCTGGGGAATTTGTTTCCGGACGGGACCGACCCGATCGGGAAGACCATCCGCATCAAGAACCTTCCCTTCACCGTGGTGGGCACGCTCGCACCCAAGGGGCAGGACGTGAACGGGCACGACGAAGACGACAACGTCTATGTGCCCTACACCACCTACATGAAGAAGCTGAGCGGGCAGAGCTGGCTGCAGATGATCTTCGTGGGCTGCGTGTCGAAGGACTCGGTGGATGCGGCGCAGATCGAAGTGACGTCGCTGCTGCGCAGCCGGCACCGCATCCGCGCCGGCCAGCCAGACGATTTCCAGGTGCAGAACCTGACCGCCGTGGCCGACACGGCCGATGCGGCCAGCTCGACCATGACCATGCTGCTGGCGGCGATCGCGGCGGTCTCGCTGCTGGTCGGCGGGATCGGGATCATGAACATCATGCTGGTGAGCGTGACCGAGCGCACGCGCGAGATCGGCATTCGCATGGCGGTGGGGGCGACCGAAGCCGATGTGCAGCGGCAATTTCTGATCGAAGCCACGCTGCTGGCGCTGCTGGGGGGCGCGGTGGGGATTCTGATGGGCGTGGCGGCGACGCAACTGATCTCGGCCCTGGCGCGGTGGCCGGTGGATGTGTCGGCGTTCTCGATCGTGCTGGCGGCGGCGTTCTCGGCGGCGATCGGGGTGTTCTTCGGCTTCTATCCGGCGAAGAAGGCGGCCCGGCTGGATCCGATCGAGGCGCTGCGGTTCGAGTAGCCATCATCCAGCCATCAGCTTTCAGCCTTCAGGGAGTAGACTGAGCATTCATGCGGCGGCGCTTGGTTCTTGGGGGTGCGGCACTGTGCGTGGCCTTGGCGGGATGCCAGCACAAGGCGGCGGTGAGCGCGCCGCAGAACGAGATCACCACCGAGTACGACCTGATCTATGCCTTGAACCGCGGAGTGATGAACGGCCGGCCGAGCCCGTTCCTGGTGGCGACGGTTTCGGGATTCAAGCAGCACGCTGGCCTGGCGGTGGACCTGGGCGGAGGGGCGGGACGGAACTCGCTGTGGCTGGCCCAGCAGGGATATCAGGTCACCGATGTGGATTTGTCGCGGGTGGGGCTGGACCTGGCGAAGCAGCAGGCCGAGGGCGAGCATCTGCAGCTGACGACGGTCGCGGCGGACATCAACCAGTACGACTTGGGCGCGGCGAAGTGGGACCTGATCGCGCTGATTGATTTTCCGTTTGCCTACAAGCCATTGCTGCCGAAGATCGCGGCGGGGTTGAAGCCGGGCGGTGTGGTGGTGATCCAGGCGGTGAGCGTGGGGCAGCCGGGGCTCGAGTCGCCCGACCATGTGCTGCAGTACACCTTCATGGATCGGCAGGATCTGAACGCGCCGTTCGCGGGGTTCACGGTGCTGCACGACAGCGTGAGCGAAGAAGCGACGGTGTGGGGGGTGAAGGCGCTGATGGTGCGCTTCTCCGCGCGGAAGCCGTGAGCCGCAGGCGGAAAGAGGCGCTCCGGTTCATTGTGGCGTTGGGGCTGGTCAGCCTGTTCGCCGACATGACCTACGAGGGGGCGCGGGCGATCATCGGGCCCTACTTGCAGACGCTGGGGGCGAGCGGGTTCGAGATGGGGCTGGTGGTGGGGCTGGGGGAGATGTGCGCCGCCAGCTTGCGGTACTGGTCGGGGCGGCTGGCGGACCGCACGCGCGCGTACTGGCTGATCGCCATCGGCGGCTACACCGTGAATCTGGTGGCGGTGCCGATGCTGGCGTTTGCGGGGAATTGGTTCTGGGCGGGGGCGCTGGTGGTGGCCGAGCGCACGGGGAAGGCCTTGCGAGGGCCGGCCAGGGACGTCCTGCTGAGCGAAGCAACGGCGGAAGTGGGGCATGGCTGGGGGTTCGGCTTGCACACTGCCATGGACCAGACCGGCGCGGTGCTGGGTCCGCTGTGGGTCGCGCTGGCGGTGGCGCGCGAGCACGGGTTCCGGGGAGCGTTCGTGCCGCTGGCGCTGCCGGCGATCGCGGCCTTGGTGGCGCTGCTTGGGGCGCGTGTGATGCACAGGAGGAAACAGGCCGCGCCGGCTGCAAGCCTGCGCTCGCATGAGCTCGCAGGATTTCCGGCGGTGTATTGGCGATACACGATGGCGGCGGGATTGCTCGCGTTTGGATATTTGGATTTCCCCTTCTTCGCCTACTTCTGGGTGCGGCATGGTTTGTTTGCCGACGCCGTGATTCCGCTGCTGTACGCGGCGGCGATGGGGGGCGAAGGGCTGGTGGGGCTGGGGATGGGGCGGATGTTCGACCGCTGGGGGGTGCCCCTGCTGTCGGGGGCAACGTTCGTGTCGCTGCTAGCGCTGCCGCTGGGTTTCCAACGCTCGAGGGCAGCGGCGGGAGCGGCAATCGCCTGCTGGGCGATCGGGACAGGGGCGCAATCGGCGTGCTTGCGGGCGGGCATCGCGGGGGTGGTGTCGATGGAAAAGCGCGGGCGGGCGTTCGGGACGTTCCACGCCATCTGGGGGATGAGCTGGTTCGCGGGCAGCGCGCTGCTGGGATTGCTGCTGGACCGGAACCTGGCCGCCATGATCGCGGTCGGAATGGCCGCGCAGGCGGCGGCGGCGTGGCTGTTCCTCGAGCTACGGACGCAACTGGTTCCAGACCAGCCAGTGCGGGGCTAGCACCGCCGCGCCGTGGCGCAAATAGAAGGCGCGGGCCCCCGCATTGTCCTCGGCGACGTTGACGCAAATGCGATGAGCCTCGTGGTTGGCGAACCACTGCGCCAGCAGCCTCAACAGCGTGGCGGCGAGACCGCGGCGGCGATGCTCCGGGGCGGTATTGAGCCACTGCAGTTCGCCTTGGCAATCGAAGCGGCGGGAGAGGTGGCCGGCGATGAAGGCGACGACATGGCCTTCGCACTCAGCAACATAGGCGATGCGAGGCGGGAGCGCGTGCTGGGGATGATGGGCGCCAGCCAGATAGGCGGCGATGCGCTCGCCCCAGTAGGCTTCGGTGCCGCCCTCGCGGACGCGGAGGTTGGCCATGGCGGTGATGTCGGCCTGCTCGGCTGAGCGGAAGCGGAGCATGGCGCGATGATACCGAACTATTCGCGCAAGGCCACCAGCGGATCCACGCGGTTGGCGGCGCGGGCGGGGATGATGCAGGCCAAGGCGGCCATGAGGGCGAGCAGGAGCGAGATGCCGATGTAGGTGGGCAGGTCGCTGGCGCTGACGCCGACGATAAGGCTCTGCACGCCGCGGGCTAGCAAGTACGCCAGCGGCAAGCCGATGGCCAAGCCCCAAGCCAGCATCATCGCCCCGCGGCGCAGGATCAAACCAGTGATGGCGGCTGGGGACGCGCCCAGCGCGCGGCGGATGCCGAATTCGTGGATGCGCTCGCTGACCAGCAAGGCCATCACGCCATAGACGCCGACGGCGGCCAGGATGAGGGCGAGCGCGGCGGCGACGCTCATCATGACGGCGACGTAGGCGATGCCGATGGTGGACTCGTGGATGGAGTCGGCGAGCGTGCGCATATCGAAGAGGGGCTGGTTGGCATCCACGGCGGCGACAGCTTGCCGCATGGCGGCGCCGAGGGCGGTGGCATCGCCTGCGCCCGAGGTGCGCAGCAGGAAGTAGGCCGAAGCGCTCGGGCTCTGCGCGGCCGGGCGGTACATGGTGTACTCGACGTTGGGGTCGCCCCACGACCATTGCACATCGCCGACGATGCCGACGATGGTCATCCAGGGCGAGGTGGAGTCGTCGCGGCCGATCTTGACGTGCTGGCCGATAGCGCTGCGGCCGGGGAAATAGCGGCGGGCGAGGTTCTGGCTGATGAGGGCGACCGGGGGGGAGGAGGCTCCGTCGGCATTGGAGATGGTACGGCCTTGGATCACCGGGATGTGCAGCATGGGAATGTAGCCGGGGCTGACGGACTGCTGCACGGCGTAGCGAACGCGGCTGGCATCCGGGACGGGCTGGCCCTCGATGCTGAACGAGGAGGTGTTGTAGCCGTTGCCGAGGGGAAGGAAGCTACCGATGGCGGCATTCTTGACGCCGGGCAGCGCGGCCATGCGATCGAGGGCCCGCGAGAAGAAGGCGTATTGGGCGTCGGGCTTTTGATATTGCGGAGTGCCGGGCAGATTCAAATCGGCAGTGAGGGTGGCTTCGGGCAGATAGCCGCTGCCGAGATCCAGCAGGGAATTGAAGCTGCGCACCATCAGGCCGGCGCCGACGAGCAGGATCAGAGCGAGCGCAACCTGGAAAGTGACCAGGGCGGAGCGCAAGCGGCGGCGGGAGGAGCCGATGGTGCCGCGCCCGCCTTCCTTCAAGGTGGAGTTGAGATCGGGGGTGGAGGCGTGCCAGGCGGGAGCGATGCCGGCGACGATGCCGGCAACGATGGCCAGCGCAAGGTTGTAGAACAGGACGGGGACATCGAGGCGGATGCGGTCCCAGCCGCCGACAAATACGGCGACGTCGGCGGGCATATAGGCGAGGATGAGGCGAATCGAGATGGCGGCGAAGATGGTGCCGACGATTGCGCCGCCCAAGCCCAGGAGGATGTTCTCATTGAGCAACTGGCTGATCAGGCGTCCGCGGCCGGCGCCGAGGGCGGTCCTGATCGAGAGCTCGTGGTTGCGGCCGAGGGCTCGGGCGAACTGCAGGTTGGCGACGTTGGCGCAAGCGAGCAGCAGCAGGAACGCGACCGCGCCGATGAGCAAATACATGTAGCTGTAGGTGTCGCGGCCGACGACGCGCATGGCCAGGGGCTGGATGTAGACGCCCCAGCCGCGGTTGGTGTCGGGATAGGCGGCGTCGGTGCGCTCGGTGACGGTGCGCATTTCGGCGCGGGCTTGGTCCAGGGTGACGCCGGGGGCGAGCTCGCCGATCACGCGCAGGTAGTGGCTGGTCCGGTCGTTGCGCTGGGCGGGGGTGAAGGCGAGCGGCATCCAGAGCTCGACGGCCTGGGGCATGGCGGCATCCACGCCGACGATGCCGACCACGGTGTAGGGCTGCTGATCGAGCTGGATCGCCTTGCCAACGATATTGGGATCGGCGCCGAATTGATGCTCCCAGAGGGCTTGGCTGATGATGGCCTCGCGGTCGTGGCCGGGCTGGCCCTCCTCGGGAAGGAACGTGCGTCCCCGCAAAGGCTTGGCGGGGAGCACGTCGAAGAAGTTGGTCGAGACGTTTGCGCCTTGCACCATCGCCGGCGTGCCGACGCCGCTGAGATTCATCTGGTTGTAACGGTAGTAGGCGATGCGGTCGAAGCTATGGGACTGCTGCTGCCAAGCCAGAACGTTGAAGGCGGAGACGCTCTGCGCCTGGTCGGGGGCGCGGTGCGGGGCGACCTCGCCCATGTCCATGAGGTGGTCGAGCGAGGCGTAGGGCAACGGATGGAGCAGGATGCCGTTGGCGACGCTGAAGATGGCCGTATTGGCGCCGATGCCCAAACCCAGCGCCAGCATCGCGATCAGGCTGGGGCCGGGGGATTTAAGCACCAGGCGGAGGCCGAATTTGAAGTCGTTCCAGAGGGACATGGAATTGGGCGGTGGGCAGTGCTACGGCGTTAGAGTCGGGGAGGTTCCGGGAGGTGGCAATAAATCGGCGAGGAGGCGATTGTGCCACTTTTTAGAATAGCGTGCGGTCCGGTATGCTGTTGGGCATGCGAATCCTGTTGCTGGTGGCGGTGGGCGCGGCGGCGCTGAGCGCGCAGACTGCGCATTTGACGGCGAGCTCGAAGACGGTGACCTGGGGGCACTACTGTGCCTGCGACGCGCCGGTGCTGACGGTGAAGCCGGGGGCGACGGTAGTGGTGGATACGCTGCTGACCAACAGCCCGACCGGGCTGGCGCGCAACGGCGTCACCGACGACCAGATCGAACCCGAGCTGAAAGAGGTTTATGCGAATGTGCCGCGCGAGGCGCGGGGGCCGGGGGGACACATCCTGACCGGGCCGATCGCCATTGAAGGGGCGGAGCCCGGCGACACGCTGGCGGTGCACATTGACAAGATCGAGGGGCGGATCAATTACGCCTACAACTCGTTCGGGCCGAAGAGCGGCTTCCTGGAGATGCCGAACCAGCGCAAAAGCCGGATCATCCGGCTGGATTGGAAGACGATGATCGCGCACTTCGCCCCGGGGATTGACATTCCGATGCGTCCGTTCTTCGGCAGCATCGGGGTGGCGCCGCCGGCTGAAGTGGGCAAGCACAGCTCGACCAACCCGGACTTGATGGGCGGGAACATGGACAACAAGGATCTGGTGGCGGGCACGACCGTGTACTTTCCGGTATTCGCGCCGGGAGCGCTGTTCTATGCCGGCGACGGACACGCCGGGCAGGGCGACGGCGAGGTGGATATCACCGCGATCGAGACCTCATTGCGGGGCACCTTCACCTTCGAGTTGATCAAGAACACCGGGCAGAAATGGCCGCGGGCGGAGACGCCGACCGAGTACATCAGCATGGGCTTCAATCCCGATCTCAAGGCGGCGACGACGCAAGCGATCCAGGAGATGATTGATTTCCTGGTGGCCAAGAAAGGCATGACCGCCGCCGACGCCTATATGCTGATCAGCGTTGCCGGAAACGTGCACGACTCCGAACTGGTGGACCAGAGCATGGGAGTGCATGTGCTGCTGCCGAAGGGGATCTTCACAGCCGCGGGCGTCGCCCAATAAGCCCGCGAGCCGGGCGAGGAGCCGAGGCAGCGCAGAAATGGTCCCGCGCTAGTCTTGGCGGAGAGCGGAGAGGGGATCCACCCGGCTGGCGCGGCGAGCGGGGAGGTAGCCGGCGGCGCAGGCGACGATGGCGAGCACGGCGGTGGCCCAGAGCAGCGAGGCGGGGTCGTAGTAGGTCAAGCCGAAAAGATTGAGCTGGCTGGCGGCCGCCTTGGAGGCGGCGACGGCGGCGGGGATGCCAAGGACGACGCCGATGCCGACCATGAGGAGGGTCTCGGCCAGGATCATGCCGATGACGGCGCCG
>Ga0134126_10000236_pt1 | contig 71908 bp, 60 predicted proteins | sample KB31752_FD_96881 | JGI IMG/M metagenome (GOLD analysis project Ga0134126, IMG submission 96881) | Terrestrial soil microbial communities with excess Nitrogen fertilizer from Kellogg Biological Station, Michigan, USA - KB3-175-2 | ecosystem: Environmental > Terrestrial > Soil > Unclassified ...
ACGCCTTTCGGCATCACTGAATCCGGCACCCAGGCACAACAACGCGAATGTCGGCCCCTGCGCTGTGTGCTCAACGCCTTTCGGCATCACTGAATCCGGCACCCCTTGCAGGCGTGGGACAAGGCGCGCAACTACGTGTGCTCAACGCCTTTCGGCATCACTGAATCCGGCACTATCTATCCGCCGTTCCGATCTTTGACATCTTATCTGTGCTCAACGCCTTTCGGCATCACTGAATCCGGCACCATCGAATCGATAATCGGCATCATGCCCGTGAAGAGTGCTCAACGCCTTTCGGCATCACTGAATCCGGCACGTAGGGAAGCCCCTTGCAGACGCCGCAAGAATGCAGTGCTCAACGCCTTTCGGCATCACTGAATCCGGCACCAATTCTTCGGGAGCTTCAAGGATGCCGCCGAGCGTGGTGCTCAACGCCTTTCGGCATCACTGAATCCGGCACTGCTGAAAGAGTTCGGCGACGGCAAACATTGCCCTTGGTGCTCAACGCCTTTCGGCATCACTGAATCCGGCACAACGCCGTTCGATACAACTTTAGCCAGGCCAAGATGTGCTCAACGCCTTTCGGCATCACTGAATCCGGCACCCGAAGGCGGGCCGGTTGGACCTGGTGGACGACAAGCGTGCTCAACGCCTTTCGGCATCACTGAATCCGGCACGCGATTGAGAAGCTGCTTGTACTGGCTGAGTTCTTGTGCTCAACGCCTTTCGGCATCACTGAATCCGGCACCCCATGCCACCCGTGCCTGCTCCGGCGTCAACACATGTGCTCAACGCCTTTCGGCATCACTGAATCCGGCACAATCGGTGCCGCCCGCACAATAGCGGGGCCATGTTCGTGCTCAACGCCTTTCGGCATCACTGAATCCGGCACGCTGGAAGCATATCCCTCAGTTTGCAAGCGGGAGATGTGCTCAACGCCTTTCGGCATCACTGAATCCGGCACCTCGCTACGGACAGCGGAAAAAGGGGCGGATTTATTGTGCTCAACGCCTTTCGGCATCACTGAATCCGGCACCTGAAATCCTTCTTGCGTCCCTGCCGGCCCGGCTCCGTGCTCAACGCCTTTCGGCATCACTGAATCCGGCACTGCATGTGGGGCGACAGCGCTTGTCGCCGGCACGTCTGTGCTCAACGCCTTTCGGCATCACTGAATCCGGCACCGTGGCGCAGTTGGCGGCGCTGGCGGTTGTGCTGGCTGTGCTCAACGCCTTTCGGCATCACTGAATCCGGCACACGCGCCTCCTTGCCCGTGCCGATGCGCCGCGCCGCGCCGTGCTCAACGCCTTTCGGCATCACTGAATCCGGCACCCGAATGGGATGGCGTCACCCAGCCCGTTCCTTCCTGCGTGCTCAACGCCTTTCGGCATCACTGAATCCGGCACGGTCGGCACGAATGTTCCCTATGCCGCCGCCCACGTGCTCAACGCCTTTCGGCATCACTGAATCCGGCACAAGTGCTCGTGTGGACCGTTTTCGATGCCGAAAGCATGTGCTCAACGCCTTTCGGCATCACTGAATCCGGCACACAGCAAGGTGTCCTTGGGCGCCAGGTACTTCAGGTGTGCTCAACGCCTTTCGGCATCACTGAATCCGGCACTACACGCCAGAAATCGTTGCGTGGCGCGGCTATGCGTGCTCAACGCCTTTCGGCATCACTGAATCCGGCACCAGGTTGCGGTGAACGGAGTACCAGCAGGCAAAGGCGTGCTCAACGCCTTTCGGCATCACTGAATCCGGCACGGCGTAGAACGAAAATCGCAGACAACATCTGGATTGTGCTCAACGCCTTTCGGCATCACTGAATCCGGCACCGGTTCGGCCACATCGGGCGTAACCGTTCCTAACATTAGTGCTCAACGCCTTTCGGCATCACTGAATCCGGCACAGACCTCGTAGACGAGGCGTTTCTCTTCCTTGGTCAAGTGCTCAACGCCTTTCGGCATCACTGAATCCGGCACATTTGTCAGGTACGCAACTATCAGCCATAGAACAAGGTGCTCAACGCCTTTCGGCATCACTGAATCCGGCACAAGGTTACGGCTTCGTCGCGTCCTTCGCGCGTACTGTGCTCAACGCCTTTCGGCATCACTGAATCCGGCACGGCGTCCTTGCATAAGCGTGGAGGCCAAATGAGCGTGCTCAACGCCTTTCGGCATCACTGAATCCGGCACGCAGGCGGAACTCGCTCTCACCTTCAGGAAGCCGTTCCGTGCTCAACGCCTTTCGGCATCACTGAATCCGGCACTGCGGAGACGGAGCGCGTGTCCGCGAAGCGGCGCAGTGCTCAACGCCTTTCGGCATCACTGAATCCGGCACAATTGTTCAGCGCCGAACTGAACGGCAAGCAAATGTGCTCAACGCCTTTCGGCATCACTGAATCCGGCACTAGGGTCACGAACAAGGTGATTATGCCACACAGATTGTGCTCAACGCCTTTCGGCATCACTGAATCCGGCACTGCCGTCATCGGAAACACTGATGAAATCGGATCTTACCCGTCCTCCTTTCAGGCTCCCTCCGCAGAAGCGTCCTTATCTCCGTTTGAGAGGGTGTATTCCGCGACGGCACTTGCCGCAAGTCCAAACGTGCTCGGCTGCTTCGACGCATTCAAGTACCTCTCGCATTGTCAAAGAACCACAACCTGCCAGTGGCAGGACACTTCGAGTGTTTTTCGCCGCGAGAAGGCTCGACAACCTTCCATCCATGAATCAGCTTCTCATACGATCCGATGCCCCTCTGGCTCTGACGGCCAACACGGTTCATTTGCAGGCCCGTGTGTTGTCCGCATACCCTGCACGCAGCTGCTGCACAGCGGAATGAACAGCACATCATCTTCTGGCATAAGGATTTCCGTCAACTCCCAGCGTAACCGTTCCATACTACGTGGGTTCAGCCAGCAGCGGAATACCGAATACTGCATCCGCTCGCCATATCCTTCCATGTGCTTTGCCGCCTTCCGCAAGCGTTTCGGATCGCGCACGTCGTAGCAGACCAGCCACCAGTGCGTCCCCTGCATTGGCATCTCCCTTTAACGAAGGCGCGAGCGTGCAAACAAATTTGGCTCGCCAGTCCACTCTTTTTCCAGCAGCCGAGCCTCCAGTTCGATCGTCCGCGCATACGACAGCGAATAGTTCAGTACCGGATGTTTCCATGATTCTTCCAACCGTGCCTCGAAAAGTCTGATCGCCTTCTTCCGGCCTGTCTCCGACAGCCATACCTTCGCCCGTGTCACGGCGAAATCCGTGTTCACATCCCACTGGCAGCGGTTCAACGAACCGATCAACGTCATGTCCCACAAGTTCACTCGAAACAACTCAAGCAAGTCCAGAATGAGCGGGTAAGCCGCGCTGCGGGGCGTATGGAAGAATCCGAGAGCTGGTTCCAGTCCCACGGCAAGCACAGCCCGCATGACGGCCGTATGCAACAGACCGTAGCCGTAACTCAGCAAGGCGTTGAATCGGTCCAGAGGCGGGCGCCGGTTGCGCGTCGTCGAACGAAGTTCGTCCGGAACCTGGTCGCCCAGCACGGCCCGTAATCCCTGGAAATAATGCACGGCCGCCTGTCCCTCTTGGCCGCGCAGACTATCGCGATCCGGTGCCGCGGGGACGGCGCGCAAGGCGTCCTGGATGGCCGTCAGGTTCGGCAGTAGATCCTGTCGCGTGTCGCTGCCGCCGCGCGTGGCTCGTAGCAGATAGCGATGCTGACCTTCGACCTTGGCGTGAACCAGCGCCTTCGCCAGACGCAAGCACGTCTCCTCATCCGTCAGCGCGCGATACTGGCGGATGCGGCGCTGTACCTGGCCGGCCGTTGGAACAATGCTGGCGGTATGGTATCCGCTGGTCGTGAGCCAGTGAACGCCGACGCCATGCTCGACGCAACGACGCAACGCCTGGGTGGTGAGTTGCGAAAAACCGTGGAGCAGAACGGTATCGACGCCGCGAATGGGGTGCTTGGTTTCAGGCTGGTCGCGCGGGCGGACCACGAGACTGTCGCCGCTGCAACCGACCTGGGCGCCCTGGGAAACGACGTGGAGGGTCGTGCCGTCGCGGTCGGGCGGAAAGAGACGGACGGGGTCGTGCTGAGGTTCGCGTTCCTGGCGAACCTCTTCCGGCAGGCAAACGGGAGCGAGAGAGCAGCGGGCGCAGAGGCGTTCGTTGTCGGCGATGGGCGGCCGTTCGACGGTTTGCCGGAGGCGGCGTGCCTCGGCAACGGCCGCCTGGAGATCGGCGCGGGCCGTGTCGTCAATGGGAACGCGAACGGTGACATTGGCGGCGTGATAACGGATGCGCCCTTCGGGAATGGCTTGTCCGAAGGCTTCTTCGAGGAGCAGGGCGTAGGCGATGATTTGCAGGCGATCAGAGGGCCAGGCGTCGGGCTGCTGACCGTTGGGGCGGCGCGGCTGTCCGCGCTTGTGTTCATAGGGGAGATAGGAGCCGTCACGCCGGCGGAGGCAATCGACCTTGCCGACGAGACCGAGCGTGGAGCTGGCGAGTTCGATATTGACGGCTTCGCCGTCCTCGTCAGCAACGAGGGCGGCGTGGAGCTGCCGGCCGGCGAAGACAGCGGCGTCGGCGACGCGGATTTCTTCGACTTCTTCGAGGTAGAAGAGTCGCGGACAGTACGCCAAGGCGTGCAGTGCCATGACGCGGACGGGCAGTTCGTTGGTGTCGATCAAGGGCAGCGCGGTCATTGAGGGCGGCTCCTTCGGGGTTTTGGGTCGGACGATGGCTGAGCAGGGGGATTGATAGTCGTCAGGCGTTCGACGGTGGCTCCGTCGTCGCCTTGAGCGTTGGGGCGAACAACGCCGATGTCGTGCGTGACATATCGGCTCGATCAATCCACACGGTGAGCCGGGTGGTTCTTGGACGGAGGGTCGCGGCGTCCGCGTCTACTCGTTCATACCAGTGGATCGGTGGCAGCGTGTCCAGAGGATCGATACGATCCGGCAGAAATGCGTTGTCTCCCAGGAACGGCAACCCGTAGCGGTCGGCCTGAAGCCCGTCCCCAAGACCTTGCAGGACGTTGGCTTCGAGGTCCGCGTTTCCGTCCACGACGATCACTGCCCGCAGCCCGACGAGAAACTCGCGCCGAACCGGCGCGATGTTGTACTTGTTGCCTTTCGCGCGTCTCATTCCGAGAACACTCGGCTTCTCGACCGCACCCTTTGGCTTCGCGTCCCCAACGGGGTAGTTGTGGAGTTGCTGGTACACGGTCGCTACTCGTGGATAACGCTCCGATTCGGGCACCTCGACCAACAACCCATGAACGTGGCGGACAGCCGCTGCCCCGAGCGCGAGCCGCACTTGAGGCAACCCTGTCAGCGTAAGCGTCGCGGGCACCGATCCCGGATGCCTTTCATCTTCCTCCCGCAAGCGGGTTTCGATCCCTGCGAGGTTCAGGAGCAGACCGTAGGCTGCGGACGGGGTCAGAAACGTGGCCGTCGGCCGATACCAACCGGCGGTGAACGTCCGGCAGACCGCGAATGGAGCCTCAACGTAGAGAATGAGCATCACTTCCCCCCGAGGAATTTGTCAGCGACGGTTTCAAGCAACCGCTGCGGGTCACGGTCGAGAGTGACACCCCGCTCGGTAAGCTTCTTCGCCTGCTTCTGAGGCATGTCCTTCACAATCTTCCCACCGATGAAAAACTCCTTGGAAGGATAATCCGGGGCGGGTTTCATTTTGGGCTGCTTCTTCGTCTCCTCACCTTCCATGACCGGCTTCCCGTCCGGGTCGAGTTCCGGAACATCGTGCAGGATGCCGTCGATCACTTCTGGGAACAAGTGGGTATGAGACTGAGCATCCATCGGATCACGGGTAATGCGGAACCCGTAAGTCTCGTATCCGGCCACAAGTCGTGGGGTGAGCCGAATGATGATGCTGGCGGGGGCCATCTCGTAGTAACTGCGTGCCTGATTGCCGGCAACGTCGGCTAATTCGCCAATGGCCTTGAGTAGCGCCCGCACCCAAACCGGCTTGGGCTTGCAATCCTCGCCACAGAGAGCAAATGGATACTGGAACGCAGTGTGCGCCGTTTCGCGGTGCAGTAGAGCCGACGATGACTTCCCGTCACCACCACCGGGCTTCCAGGGACTGTCTTTGATTTCCGGCGATTGTGTGAACACGGCGTTGAACCGATAGGCCTCCAGAGCCTTGGCCATGTTCATCCGGAGTACCGAGTCCCGCTTCATGGGGTAATTCGCCCCCTTTTCTTTACGCAGCTTATCAAGCTCCTTCTTCTTCACAGCCATGAGATAGCCGAAGAGAAAGTCGTCCGTGTACTTCTCCGGGTTGGGATATTCCATGAACTTAACGGCAAGCCCCTGCTTCTCACCTTCTTCACTCTCTTCAGACTTGCCCTTCCCGGAAACTGGATGCAGTCGCTCACGGTTGCAGAGCGTGTTAAACTCCGTCTTGTAGCCGTCACTGGCGATGATCTCGCGGAGCGCGTTCCGCATGGCCTCGGGTGAGATGATCGGGTAATCAAATCGGCCGTCGGTAATCTTCTGCATTACCCGACGGTTCAACTCCGTCTCGCCGCCATAATTAGCGGATGGGGCCGGGTATGTGAGAACAGTGGAAAATAAGTTCATTGAATGTACACTCCCTTGGGTGATTACGAGTTCGCGGACAGTGACAACAGAGTGAGAGTTTTCAGATCGTCGCGGCGATCCGCAACGGTCAGCAGATTGGCGAGTTCCAGGCGATCCGCCTCGGCGAGTCGCTGCGTGACGCTGAAGAACATCGCCGCGAAGTGATCGACGAATGCCTGATCCCGGCGAGAACGGAACTCCAGCATGAGCGACAGGGCCAGTTTCTGCTTGGCCTCGTTAAACTCGCCAGGGATGGCTTTGTAGTCCGTCTCGCCATCCGGGGTCTTGTACCTGCCCGGATCGATGCCGGTCTTCTCCTCGGTGCGGGCGAGCAGGTAGCTCCGCACGACGCGGTTCACGATGACCGCAGGCGGGGCGGTGGGGCGTGGGATGTCTGGCATATCGGCCTGCCTCTCCAGGGTTTGGGTGAACAGTTTGGTTTCGTGGCGGAACTTCTTCGCGGCATCCGTGGCGAACTGTGGTGATCCCTTCTTGTCCTCCACCTTGCGGGGTTGGCGAATGAATGTCTTAGCGTCGAACATCGAGAAGGTGCGGACAAACGGTTGATACCACTCCAAGCCGTCGAGGAGGGCGGTAAGCAGCCCACGGCGGAACAACGAGTTGCGGTAACGAGTGGATTCGTCTTTTGGGCACGCGATGGCCCGATAGCTGCTGAGGAGTCGCCGGTTCGGCCCCACTCGCCCGGCGGTCATCGTCTTGACGTTTCTCTTCTCTTTGAAAACGTGGAGATATTCGACGGCGCTGATCGAGAACCGCAATTCACCAGTTTCGACTTGCAATCCGGTGAGGACGGCAAGGTCGTCCAGGAACGCCAGCGCACTCTCGGCAGGGAGATCGATCACGGCCTGAGCTGGTCGATATCCACGGGCGTCCTTCGTCAACGATGCGAGCAACTTTGGGAATTCCCGGACGAAGTCCTTGAGGTTCGATACATCCGGCACTGCCAACGTATAGCCCACGGGATTAGTCGTAACCTGGAATTCTCCGTTCTTCTTTTCTGCCTTGAGTTGCTGTGGGGCGAATAACAGCACTGCCAAAGGCCAGAAATGGAGTAATAGGTTTTGGTGAAGATACCCCTGGCAGGGAACCATCTCAGGGTTATCTTCTTGGATTCCCAGCAACAAACTCCCGGACAGTTTCCCAGTGGATGACTGACCATTCCGATGAGCAGCGTAGTATCGCTGCAAGTCGCCCCAAGGATCTCGATCCTTCAGTCGGTATGGCAGCCCCGCGATTCGATCTTTGTATGGCTTCCAGGTTGCCGGTTGGCTGCGAGGCGCTTGAAAAATCATATCCCGCCACAGCTTGACCCACAGTTCGTCACCATCCGGTAACATATCCCGGAGGGCAGTCAACTTTGGGACTGGCGGCGCTTCCTTTGACTTCTTGTTCGGTTCCTCCGCTTCGGTTTTCTTCTTCTTGCGGCTTTCGACTTTCTTCTCCTTCACTTGACCGGGTTCGGCGTCGTACATATCGTCAAATATCTTTCCGACCAGTTTCTCCGTGAATGCTACGGTCGCCCCGGTTGCGGTCGTATCATATTTCGCTTCGTCCACGGTCAACACCTGCCTGGCCTTCAGTGATTCGATGAGGAGGATCAATCCGGCAAGCCCAGCCTTGTGGAACGCCGTCGGTAGACCGAACAAGTCGTAGATCACCTCCACAGGAGGTTCGACCGGCTTCGGTGCGTCAGTCGGTCTCGGTGTGCGCGCTTTTCCCATGCTCGTGTCCTCAACGAAGGGGCGTGTCCCAGAATCCGGTCTGCGGGTCGTAGTGCCGGTCATCGGCAACGAACAGATACGACGGCAAGCGGCCGTCGCGGGCCGGTTTTACTTTTCTCGGCACCGGCAAAATGAAGCCCGGTTGCTCGGCCTTCTCGGCGGCAAGATATGCCGTGACTTCGCCCGCCAGCACGGCCTGAACATTGAACGCTTCGATGTCGCGGAACGAATCGTCCCCGCCGAGGGCGTACGGCCCGCTCGCCAGAAAAGAGTTCAGCTTCGGGGCGTCGGCAGTTTTCGGTCCGAACTGGTCCAGGCCAGTTTCGAGGTCCGTCTGGCTGACGGCATCTTTGCCGATGAGAAACTTCAGGAAATCGTCCAGCCCCGCAAGGTCATCTTTCGTGTACACTTTCTCTTCGGCCGGCTTGTACACCAGCACCTCGCCCGGTCCCTTCTTGAGTTCGTCCTGCCCACGCCGGCACCGACCCATCCTCTGGATGAGCGACGTTATCGGGCATTCCTCGGTGACTAGCAGGTCCGCGTCGATGTCTAGGCTCATCTCGCACACCTGTGTCGTGACAGCCACGGCCGCGGGGTTGCCGGCCTTGATCGCATCGACCGTCTCCCGATGCCGGTCTACCCGGTCATTGAGCTTGAATCGGCTGTGGTAGCAAACGAGCGGAACGCCCAACCCGGCCAGTTTCGCCACGCTTGCCTGTGCCCGGCTGACCTGATTGACAACCCACAACACCCGCTTGCCATTCCGCACCGCGTTCCGAACGCGCTGCTCCGCCTCTGCCTCGCCGATCCGCGACACCCGGTATCTCGGTTCCGCCGCAGTATCTATGAGATCAGGTGGGTAGTCATCCGGTCCATACACCCGATCAACGAGAGGTTGGAGTTGGTTCCGCCGCCCCTTCTGGAGCGTTGCCGTCATGCACAATACAGGCACGTCAAACGCTTTCAGGAAACCGAGTAAGGCAGAGAACATCGCGCGGTCAAAACTGTGGACTTCGTCCACCACGATCACGCTGTCAGCGAGCAACGGCAAGAGGCAAACCGGCCCGTAGCCGTAAGCCATGAACCCGAGGAACTGATCGACCGTCGCCGAGACGATCCGCTTCGACCAGTGTTGCAGAGCGAACAACCGCGGATCGAGGTCCGCGAACTTTTTCCCCCGTCGTGGATCTTCGGCGCCGAACATGCCATCGAGGTCGTATCCCGCAGTGCCGTGCATCAGTCCTGCGAGGGCCTCAGGCGCCCACGAGACGTAATCTTTAAATCCCTCCGTCGCGGTCGCCCGGGTCGGGTATAGGAACAGCACCCGGTTGACAGGTCGGTTTTTCACCCGACCGGCGATCCACCGCCACGCGGCCAGCGTTTTTCCGGCTCCACACGGGGCGAGCAGCAGGGCGCGGTCCGGCAGCATCTCGCAGTGGTCCTGGAACTCGTTCCACTTCGACCACTTCCTCCGTTTCGTGAGGTCTTCTTTGCGCGCTTTAATCACACGCCAGATGGTGTCCGCGTCGCAGGTCGGAATCTCACTAAACTGACCTCGTATCCAATCGATCTGCCGCCCGGTTCGTGGCAACCCTGAGCCAGCCGCATCAGCGGCGATCAGAGCAGCCCTTACTGCATTGAGCATCCGCGCATCACCACCCACGTTCAACCTGCGGAGGCGACCACTCCTTAATTTGTCCCGCAGTTCGGAAGGGTCGAACGTGGCCCCATCTGTTGTGAATCCCCAATGCCTCTGCGTCGGGAACGACGGCGAACTGGTGAGGCCCAACCGTCCAGAGATCAGCGGCAAGAGTTGGTTGCGGAAGTCATCGTGATCCACACACACCCGAACTGTCTCGTCCGGGACTTCTTCCGCAAACTCCTGATCCCCAAACTTCAGGTGGTGCGACCCGACGGCGGCAAGCACCACGTCCCAATCGATGTCCACCCGTTGCCGCACCCACTCATCCACGCCCTCGGTTGCGAGCAGCAGCACACTCAGATGCTCATGCCGGAACAGCTGTGGGCCAGGACCGCCGGCCAGCACCTTCTGCATTCCGTCGTTCGCCTTGCCCCAATCATGGAACAGACATGCGGCTAATAGGTTCGCAAGGAATCCCTCCCGGTCGGCATCCGGGTCGAGTCGGAAGAAGCGTAGCCATGCTCGGCCCAGCCGGGTTGACATCTCTCGTGTTCCGAACAGCGCCGCCGCTGCATCCACAACGTCGCGGGTATGATCCACGAGCGTTTTCGGCTTGCCGTTGGGTGGGGTACTCTTCGCAAGCAGGTGGCTCATTGCATCCTCGGCCGATACGGCATAAAGAACCCACAACCGATACGGCGGCGCCCACCCAGACCCTCTTCCTGCAAACGCAGCGATTCTTCCACCGTCAGTCCGGCGATTTGCAGAGGGTAGCCAACGATGTGCCGCCCCTTGACGCGGAGAATCTGTCGCCGCGGTTCTCCCGCTCGTTTGCCTTGCTGAATCAGTGGGATACCGGGTTCGCCGGCAACGTCCATCTCATCGAGTTTCTGTCTCGCCACAGCCAGAAATCTCTCCGGCATCTTGGAGTTCTTGAATGTCACGATTTTGGCGACGAGCATTGACACGGGAACGATGGGGATAACCGTAGGGGGCCGCAAGGTGACGCTATGCTCGCCAAGTTTCAATGTGCGACCTGCTAGAGGTAAAATGACCGCGATTTGTTCCGGCGGCAAGCGAACACGCAGTCGTGAGCAGCTTATGATGCGGATCGTCCCTTTCTCGCCGCGATCACCGTTGATTGGGGAGAAGCGAACATGGGCCGTCTCATCGTGAAAGGTACGCACGGACCGCGTCAATGCCGAGTAGAGCATGTAGGCGTGATCGGTCGGGATCAATTCGCCTAAGACTGGAAAGGCGACTTCGATTTGCATGGTCGATTGCTCTCCAAGGATGCTTATCGGTATGGTGTCCGACCGGCGAAACCCAAAAATTTCATAAATCGTAACATTGAAAAGCAACTTTTCAAGCATGGTAGCTGAGCAGTGGCGCTTTCAGCGCGAACGGAAAATCACCCGCTCGCCGCCGCACCATCGCCACGGTTGTGCCATTCTCTCCCTGACGCAGGTGTTGACTTCGTCTAGCGCCGTCCGCACCGGATCATCCGCAGGGGCGACGGGGATAGTGTTACCGCCGGGTTCAGAAGGGGCTGCCTCTCCTTTCCAGGCTCTCCCTACTTTTAATTTGCCGGGAGGGGCGGAAGCGTTACACGGTTTTCGGAAAAAGTGAAATCGGAACGACTCCTGACTCCTGTTCCGCCACGTCTTCGACACGGGTAGCTGTGCCATTGCCCTGCGAGCTTAACGCGGGGCGCACTCAGCAAGCGTTCGGTTCGCGCACTTTCCAGAAGGGGAGCGGTCAGACGGGAAGGTCGAAATGGGAGCGTTGCGTCGTAGGTCTTCGTTTCCTGATGGCCTCGCACACGGGGTCGGTTCAAGTCACAGTAAATCTCGTATTGCCTCAAGGCGTGCTTGCACTTCGTTCCAGCTCGGGAACGGCCCAGAGCACAGTACGCGGCATTGCACCTCGAAGCCGGACGCGATAACCATGCGCAGCTCGACTGGCGGGAACAGGGCATCGCTCTTCGCAAAGCTCATGTCGGGCGGGGCCACATAGCTCTTCGCAAAATGCTCGCGGCTGATGCGGTCGTAGTCGGCCTTGATCGTGTCGTACTCCGCGTCGCGAAGCATCGCCAGCACTTCCGGCCGTTCCGCCAGGCAGAAAAGGTCGTAATAATGGCGGGCGTAACTGCCGATTTCCTTGCTCTCGCGTTTGAACGCCTCGACCTTGGCGTGGATGGCGAACATCTTTTCCACAAAAGTACGCCGAAAGTGAAGCAGCCGCATCTCGAACGGCCCTTCGTCCTCGGCTCCAAGGCTGATCCCGCTTTCCTGGAGGAACAGTCCCACGTAAGACTGGAGACGCACGCGGTCAGTCGGCTCCCTGCCGCTGGCAGTGCCGGCCTCAACAAACACACGGTTGCGAATCTCGCCAACGCCTGCGAACCGCTGGACATACTCGAAACGGTCGTTGCGACCGAAGCCGCCAATGGTCTGGCTTTCCTTCTCGACAAACTTCAGCCCCGGATGCTGCTCGATGGCTTGCCGAAACTTCTTCAGCTCGTGGTCAATCGCTTTCTTGCCCAGAGGCGGCGTAAATGCAGTTGGATCGAGGAAAATGTCGATGTCTTCCGAAAACCGCTGGATCAGGTTCCAACCCTTGGACAAGCTCGTGCCGCCCTTGAAGATTACTTTGTCGCCGGCGGTCTGCTCGATGACACGCAGCGCCTCCGTAACGAAATAGTCTTTTTCGATGAGCGACTCGCGCAGGCCACGCGAACGGAAGTGCTCCGCCGCGCGGATGATGGCCTGCTCGAACTCCGGGTGCTCAAATAGTTTCATGGACCTTGCGCTCCTTCGCCTGCCATTGCCGCGCGTGCTCCAGCACGGCGAGACTCCCGAAATCAAACCGGGAGAAAGGATTCAAATCCTTCTTTAATGCCGAGAGCCGCCTTGCCGGCTGACCGACCTGCTGACCGATGGCTCCGAGCATGGCGCGCACCCGCGGCGGCTCCGACGAGGAGACTTTGAGCAGACGCTCGAAACGCCCCGGCTCGCGGAAGTAGCCGAGCAGCTTTTCCGCCGTTTTCTCAGGCGACAATTCACTGCACGCGCCCCGGTTGCGAAGGAAGTCTAGGAGGGCGGCATCCGTCTCGGAAAGCGTTCGCCAGGATTCTGGCCGCCGCGTGTGGATCACGGTTTCCTTACCCACGATCAACCGTGGCAGGCTCAGGCCATCCGTCGCTACTTCCACCCGCGCCGGGTTCTGCGTCGTGAAGCCCAGCAGGTTCCCCGCTGCGATCCCAGCCGGGAAAATGCGCCGCCGGCGAACGGGCAGAGACCGAATCAGAGCGGGATTGGGCCGGCTCTCCCCGAATGCCGTCGGGCGTGGCCGGTAATACATGCCTTTGCCCAACCGTTGGATCACCCCCTGGCGGGCCAGACGGGATAAAGTTTGCGCGACCGCCATGAACGGCATCTCCGCGAAGTCCGCCAGCCGCCAGACCTGCTCGCCGCCCGCTTCGATCCGCCGACGAACGGTCTCCGCCGTGTTCTCCGCGCTAGTTCTAGTTGTCTTCCGGTTGGTCCTCATGGTAAAGATTATCGCCCAGACAGAGCCATTAGTCAAGTTTTTTTGCTGTAGAACTTGACATATGTAACGAGAGATGCCTCTCCGAAAGAGGAACCCTGAATCCACGGATAAGCAAGCATTCTTGCAAGCTTGCTGGTCCATGTGTTGTGTTTAACAGACGGACGTTTTGACAACGCTCCATCTCAGGACTATAGCTAATGCGTTTCGCTTCAAGCACATGGGGACCAACATGGTACAACGCAGACAGAAATGCTGCGGGGAAATCCACACAGACGCCAGGCATCGTGTCGCCCCGTGATTGACGAGACGCTTGAGAAAGCTAAGGTGGTGCGAGGCAGCGAGCTGGAACAGCCCAAGGCCCGCGAGCCGGATCAACCAGCCCAGGCCGACAGCCAGGAACAGCCTCGCGGACGCCAGTGGACCAGCTCGCTGGCGCAAGTCGCCAGCGAACACAGCATTCACATCGGCAATGGCCGCCATGCCCACTTCCGCCGTGACCGCCGCTTCGCCCAGGTCCAGGTGGCGTTCACCGCCCCGGAAGGCGTTGCCCCGAACCCAGGCCCGGAACTGACCGACCAGTTCAAGGAGCTGGGCTGGACATGGCGGGGAAAAGACCCCGGAAAACCGTGGGTATTCCAACTCGACACATCATCCTCGGATGATCCCACCGCTCGCGGAGACAGCCGCGACTCGCTGTACGAGCAGTTCCTGATAATCATCCAGGAATACCGTCAGAAGCACGGAATGCCCCCAACCATCGACTGGCAGAGTTTGACAGTAAGCGATACGAAGGCCCAGAACGCTGATGGCCGTTGGCTATCCAGCAGCTCCTTGACCGATCAGGCACCCAGGATATGTGAAAAACAAATCCCGCAGTCAACGGAAGAAGAAACACGGGCCGGGGGCCAGCGGCGGCGATGCTCGATGCCTTCGCCAGTGTGGGAGCGCAGCGCTTCGACCTCACCTTTACCGACGCCGCCGGCGAAAAGGTCGCCTTCCGCAGCAACCAGTCCCTCGGCCAGTTGCGGCACGCCATACCCGCCATCCTCCAGGAAGCCGCCCAGCGGCACCACAACGTCATCGTGCGCCCACGTTCCGCGAGCGCCGCATTGATCCAGCTCGACGACCTCGGCGAGGACACGGCCGAGCGGCTGCGGCCGGTATCGTTCCTGCTCCTCCGCACCAGCCCAGGCAGCTTTCAAGCGTGGGTCGCTGTGGCTGATGGCGACGCCGACTTCGCCCGGCGGCTCCGTAAAGACGCCGGGGCGGACCTGACCGTATCTGGAGCCACCCGCGTCAGCGGCAGCCTCAACTTCAAGGCAAAATACGCCCCTGCTTTCCCGTGTGTCGAGACCGCCCATACCAGCCCTGCCAAGGTGGTAACGCGGGAAGACCTGGAAGCCCTCGACATTGTGGCTCCCCTGGAGAAAACGGCATCGCCGCCGATCCCCGATACACGCCGCCGCCCAAGCGCCAGAGGATGGCCAAACTATCAGCGTTGCGTGGAGAACGCGCCGCCAGCGCGCAACGGCGACCGGCCCGACATCAGCCGGGCGGACTTCACCTTCTGCCTGCTGGCTCTGGATTGGGGATGGAGCATCGAGGAAACCGCTGCCAGACTGATGCAGGAAAGCGGAAAGGCCCAGGAGAACGGCGAAGCCTACGCCTTCCGCACGGCGCGGAACGCCGCCGCCGCGATCGAGCGGCGAGGGGGGAGGCAGCGCTGACCGACCGGCTTCGCGTCCAAGCTGGGGAACTTGACCGGCAATATCAAGCGTTTTGTTAGAGGTCGAGGTGGTCTAGTTGGAACAGATTGCCCTACTGTCACAGAATTGTCACTGTTGCGAACCCTCGCCAAAGGCTATAGGTTCATAATTATAAATTTTCATATCTGCACGGAGGCGGGACAGGGCGGTGACAACGGAGAGCGATGTTTTCTACGGCTTCGTGTTTGAAGGCCGAGACTATCCGCCGGAGCGGGTGGAACAGGCGGCGCTCGCGGTGCAGCGACAGCTCGACAGCGGCGAACTGCGCCGCGTCAACGACGCCCTGGTGGCGAGGTTGACCGAAGCCCAAAGAAGCCGCCAGGAGAAATCAAAGAGAGAACTGCTGGACGATCCCGCGATCAGCACGCTGGTCAATACGCTGGTACTGGTCAACCAGGGCTGGATCACTACCGTCATCGCCAACAACATCAAAGGCCGTCCACACCTGCGCGGCTCCTCGGCGGAGGAGTTGTTTTCCACCGCCTTGACCGGGGAGGGGCCGTCGGCGGGGTAATGAACGCCATCCTGGAGTATGATTATGACGCGTGCGGCGTCGCGGCCTTCAGTCCTTACCTGGCCAGGGCCATCACCAACGCCCTCCTGTTGACGCGCAAGCAAGATAAAATATTCCGGCGGATCGAGGCGCGGACAGGGACGCTCCGCGATCCTGACGAGGAGGGAGCAGGAAGAGGCTGGGTGGACCGCACGGCATTGCCCTCGGAAGCGTCGGCCATTAACCACGAGTTGTTGGAGGTGGTACAGCGCGTCATTGCCCATCTATCCTCGCCGCAGCAGCGCCTCACCACCGCATGGATCATCGATCATATCCTGACCACGGGAGAACTCCCCATCGCCCGCGAGGTCGCCCAGAGGCAACGACCGCCCGTGTCCCGCGAACGAGGCCGGCAGATCATGGAGGCGACCGTGGACAGCATCTGCCGGCAGATCGAAGCCGACTACCCGCAACTGGCTGAACAGGGCCTCGGCAGTTGGGAGGTATTCAAAAAAGCGTTTGCCGGGCAGAGCCGGGCCGACCCCCGCGCCCGCTCGAGTGACGGCTGCGGGGATAGCTCCGACAATGACCAAGGTGAGGAGAGGACGACCAAAGACCGCCACGGCCGCAACCGTCAAACCGCACTTCGCTGGACCTGATCGACACGGCGTTCGCAGTGGCCGAGGAATGCGGCGGCGAGCAGTTGAATCACCTGCCCAATCCTCGCCCGCAGATCGGCCAGATCGTACCGAGCCGCTACCCGAACCCGCAGGAGCGGCACACCCGCCGCAGCCAGCGCCTGATCCTTGAACTGGTCGCGTTCCCTCACTTCCGGTCTGAGATGGCTTTTGTCGTCCAGCTCGATGACCAGGAGCGGCACCGCTGTCGTCGTGGCAGCCAGCACGAAGTCGCCGTGCATCCCGCTGGCCGGCGCGCCGTATCTCCGCCACGCCTCATCAGGCACCGTCACCACGTCCATCAGCCGCACCTTGACGAACACTGCCAGACCGGACGGGACGGGACGGCTTCAAGCAGTACGCGGTAGAAGCGTTGCTCGCCGGCAGTCAACAGGGATGGACGCTTGGTGAAAGGCAGCCTCGCCGCAGGTTTGCGAAGAACGCCCACAAGGCCACGATGCCGACCAGGGCGAGCAAGCCAAGGAGCATGAAATATGGACTGTCCATGTGTGCAGCATGGCAAAAATGCTCGGCCAGAGCAAGCGGGGGGCGTTGAGCGGTCATCAGCTGATAGACAGGCTGGCGGGGATGCAGGATGATTGTCGTCTTTTATTTGCTGCAATTTTGCTGCACTTATTGCCTACCCCACCCCAACATGCCTATAATGCACATAGCGGCAGATTTCGTCGTAAGTTCATAACACAACAATGGTTTCAACGCCAAAACGCTGTCGGGCCAATGTCAGCGAAAGTCAGTGGAATCAGGTTCAGGACCTGGTTCCCTTAACGGGAGTGGAGGTTCGAGTCCTCTCTTCGGCACTGAACGGAAAAGGACTTACGGTGACGAGCCGTAAGTCCTTTTCTATTTCACCGAGGCAATCTCCACAATTGCTCCACAACTTTTTCGCTTCACATGGCTCATTTCCCTGGGTTTCCTGGCATTCCCTTTCAGTCTTTACAAGGGTCGTGCAAAAGAAGAGGCCAGGGACACGTCCCTGGCCCGCTCCTGATGCCCACCGCAGCGGTCAAGACGCACCTGGATCATGGGTCTTCTCGGCACACTTCGCCACGTTCTCCCCACTTTTCGAGAAGTTCTCCACACTTTTGGCCTGATGAACTCGATCCAGCACGACGTCGGCGATGGCTACCTCGTTGATGACGAGGTAGTGCCGCGGCATCGTCTCCAGGTGGCAGCCGAACGTGCTGGCACGTCCCGATCTCCGATTCAGGATAAATACTTACGACCATCTTTGCACAATGTTCGGTAGGACTGGCGCTCACGAAGAAAGCAGTCCCCGAAACGATTCACGCACGAACACCTTAAACTGCCCTTGACCATCGAGAGCGCGTCGCTATCCTGCCATGCTGCCTGGGATTCCTCTGGGCGATCCATGACGCCACCGGGGGTAACGGAGGTCGGCAACACATGGCAGCCGTCGGCTCATACCGCACGGCTCGGCTTGGGGCTTTGTACGCCATCCTGATACTGGCGGCCCTGCCGGGCTGCGCCAGCATTCGCGTCGATCGAACGCATCGGTCCGGCCTGTTCGCCGCCTGGCGTGCCAGCGCCGTCCGGCGCGATGAAATCTCCGCGCGCACCTTGCAGACACTACGGCAATGGGATCTGGACGCCCTCTACGCCCGCAGTCCCGACGAAACCGCCGCCAAGCTGCACGCCGAGGCGGTGGGCAATCCACAGCCGGAACTGCTGTTCGCCCTGGCCGAAATCAACTACGTTCGTGGCCGGAAGGCCGAGAAACACGACGGCGCTCGGGCCACCGCCTACTACTATTTGTGCGCCGGCTATGCCTATCACTATCTCTTCGATGAACCGCCGCGACCGGCTCCCGACATGGAGACGAGTTTGAAGCCGGTGGGCCAGCCGCCCGAACCGCAGCCCATTCGCATCGATCTGAGTTCCTCCGCCTTCGATCCGCGTTTCCGCTTGGCCTGCGAACTGTACAACGCCGGCTTGGCCAAGTGCATCGCCGCCGCCCAGCGGGTCGGCCAACTCGATCCGCGTCACGAGTTGCGGATGCCCACGCCCGACGGCAACGGTTTCACGCTCTCGGTGATCCATAACGGCTTCACCTGGAAGCCGGAGGAGTTCGGCGAACTGCTCATTTCCGCCGACTACGAAGTCGTCGGCGTGGCCAACGCCCATCGCACCTACGGCCTGGGCGTACCGCTCATCGCCACACGGGCCGCCACCCCGGACAAAGAGGACGCCGCGCGCACCTTCTATCCACGGGAGGCGAGTTTCGCGGCCACGGCTTTTTTCCGCTTCGAGGGCAGCCTGAACGATCTCGGCACCCAGCGCTGCGGGCGGCTCGAATTGTATAATCCGCTAACCACCCAAGCCATCAAGGCGGCGGGCCAACTCGTGCCGTTGGAGACCGATCTGACGACGCCGTTGGCCTACTTCCTGGCCAACAGCAAGCTCGGCGACATCACGGACATCGTCGGGTTCGTGCGCGGCGACCGCATTCGCGGTCAGACCGGCATCCGCATGCTCGCCCCGTATCAACCCGGCAAGATTCCCGTCGTTCTCGTCCACGGTTTGCTGTCGTCGCCGCTGACCTGGGCGCCGGTGATGAATGATTTGCAGGCCGATCCGATCCTGCGCGAACGCTACCAGTTCTGGTATTACTACTATCCGACCGGCGCTCCCTATCTCGCCTCGGCCGCCGAACTGCGCCGCGAGTTGGAACTGCTGCGTAAAGAGGTTGATCCTCGCCATCAGGACGCGGCGCTGGACAACATGGTCTTCGTCGGCCACAGCATGGGCGGCCTGATCTCGAAACTGATGACGTTGAGTTCCGGCGATGCCGGCGATGCCGGCGATGATTTCTGGAAATTGGTCAGCCCGGAACCATTCGACAAGATCAAAATGCCCGACAAAGCACGGGAGGAATTGCAACAGACGTTCTTCTTCCAGCGTGAGAATTGCGTGACGCGCTGCATTTTCATCGGCACGCCGCACCACGGCTCGAAACTGAGTCCGTCGCCGCTGGGTCGATTGGCAGTACATCTGGTGCAGATGCCGCACGACCTCATGAAGGCGAGCCAGGATCTGACCAAGGCCAATCCGGACTTACCGACGCTCTTGCACAATCGCCCGCTGCCGACGAGCGTCGATCTGCTCGCCCCCAACGCGCCGGCTTTGGAAAAGATGGCCGCTCGTCCGCGGCCTCCGCGCGTGCATTATCACACGATCGCCGGTCGCATTTCGACGGCCACGACGAACATCGAACGCTGGATGATCGGCGCAGGCACCGATCCGGGTGACGGCATCGTACCCTTAAAGAGCGCTCATATTGACGACGCCGATTCGGAAGTGATCGTGGAAGCCGACCATTTCCACGTCCACCATCATCCGCTGGCGATCCGGGAAGTGCAGCGCATCCTGATGGAACACTATCAGGGATTCATCCGCCAGAAGGAGTTGCAACTGATCTCCTCCGGTGCGTCGAAAAATGCTGTGCCAGCGAAGCCGTAGAACGGATCTGATCGTCCAAAAAATTCTTGTGCGCAAATGTTCCCATCGTACAATGACTGCTTGCTGCGCGGGAGAATGATTCGTATTAACTGTGACGAGGCTGCGTTTCGATGGAGAATGGAAACGGCGATCGTGGCGGACCCACGCAGCGCAAGGCTGTTCCACCGCCCGTTTGCAGGCCGCACCGGAAGCGGAAACGGATTGCGTTCGGTTGGTATGGCGGAAAGTTTTCGCATCTGGACTGGCTCCTCCCTTTGCTGCCGCCGTGTCATCACTATTGCGAACCCTTCGCCGGATCGGCGGCCGTGATGTTGAACCGCGAACCATCCCCGGTCGAGACATACAACGATCTGGATGGAGAAGTGGTCAATTTCTTCGCGGTGTTGCGTGCCGAGAAAGATCGCCTTGTCGAGGCGATTGGCCTGACACCGTTCTCGCGAGAAGAGTTTGGGCTCGCCTGTGAGATCGATGCGGAACTCGAACCGCTGGAACGGGCGCGTCGGTTCTATGTGCGAGCGCGACAGGTGCGTACCGGGCTGGCGCAAAAGGCCAGCCTGGGACGGTGGGCGAATTGCAAGCAGACGAGCCGCGCCGGCATGAGCGGAGTCGTCAGTCGATGGCTCGGAGCGGTCGAAGCCCTCCCCGATATCGCCGATCGGCTCTTGCGTGTGCAAATTGAAAACCGTCCCGCCCTTGATGTCATCCAACTCTACGATGCTCCCAAAACGCTTTTCTATTGCGATCCGCCCTATATCCACGAAACGCGGGGCGACTCAAAGGCGTACGGCTACGAGATGACGGACGAAGAACATGTCGCCTTGGCGAAGGCGTTGAATGCCGCGAAAGGCATGGTCGCCATTTCAAACTATCAGTGCGATCTCATGGATCGATTGTATCCTCCCCCGAAATGGCGGAAGGTGGTGAGCCCCGACCGGACGATTCACTCCACGAAAGGAACGCGCGCGGAGATCGTATGGACAAACTATGATCCATTCGGAAAGAAATCCTCCCAGCCCTTGCTGGAGTTTGAATGATGACGAACCCGGCAGAAATCTTGCTGCGACTCCATGAAAGGGTCACTCGGAACCTTTACGCGGCCGCCGTGAAGGAGAACGATATTCTGGCGCGGATCGACTATGTGTGCCGCTGCCTGAGCAATCGCGCGGGGGTGCGTCTCCTCATGGCGTGCATGGTGGCCAAGCTAGACAACCCGCTGGTCGATCCACGTCAGCCCTACACCGAAATCGGCGGCGATAAGTGCTTTTCCGGCCGAACCATCGACGAGCAAATCATCACCTCCTTTATCACCGCTCACAATCTTCCCTGCAATTCGACGACGGCATTTCTAACTCCCGCGTTGCGGAACATTAATCGACCGCTCACGTCAGGCGTACCACTGGTGGGACGACCGCCACAGATGTACGGTGACACCGTGAAGTTGCTTGAGGATGTGGCGGAAGGGCGCGTGAGTGCCGAGGATGTGTTGGCGGATGCCGTTCGCATTCTCGTCCTCGTCCGCGAGGAGAAAGCCGCCCGCATGTCGGCGTTGCTGGCCGACATCGCGCGGAGCAGTGGGGCACTCCCTCTCTCTTCCGAAATGATTGTCACCCTGATCGAGCAGCATTTAGCCTGTAAGAATGCCAGCAGGTTGCCGGTCTTGGTCGTCGCAGCGGCCTATCAGACCGCCGCTAATCAGCTGGGAGCGTATGCCTTGCCGCTTCAATCGCACAATGCGGCGGACGAACAGACCGGCGCGATGGGAGATGTGGAAATATGCCTCGCCAACGAAGAGCGAGTAGTCACGATTTACGAAATGAAAATGAAGGAAGTGACCATCGGTGACTTGGATCGCGCCCTCCAGAAGATCGCATCGAAAGCGCCACCGATTGACAATTACGTATTCATTACAACCGAGGTGATCGACGAGAAGGTTCAGGACTACGCGCGGACTCTCTATGAAAAATTAGCGGGAACGGAAGTGGTTGTACTCGATTGCATCGGTTTCGTTCGTCACTTCTTGCATCTGTTTCATCGAGCGCGGCTCGCGTTTTTGAACGCCTATCAAGCTCTCTTGCTCGCGGAACCGGACAGTTCAGTGCGCCAGCCGTTGAAAGAGGCTTTCTTGAGCCTTCGTCAAGCGGCTGAGTCAGATGAGTGAAACAACGAATATCCAGAGCATCCAATCCCTTGCTTGCGTTCCCAAATGAGGCTCCCAAGCTTGGCAAGCTGGCCGATTCGTCCCCGTCTCGCGGTCAGATGCGCACAAAGATCCCGCGCCGATACATCCACAAGCAGATCAACCACAGCACCAATAGCACGGCGACCGATTGCGTGATTGGCCCAAAGGTGTTGTTGACCCACACCGGATCGATTGCGATGTTGAACATCCCCATCAACGGCTTGCCGATGTAGGTCAGGCTCGGCAGGGCGAGCGATCCGAGATGAATTTGCAAGCTCGAACGAATCCAGCCCTTGAGCAGCTGAGCCATGCAGTACATGGCGATGGAGTTCATGCCCACGACAATCAGCGGAAACGCCCAGCGTTTCCAACCCTGAATATCGATGATCCAGAAGAAGCCCGCTAGCATCCAGAACGTCCAGCCGGCACTGTATAGCGCCCACGACGGTGTCCAAATACGCTTGACGATCGGACAGACGAACTCTCCCGCCAACCATCCCAGCGCCAGACACAGTGCCCCCGCAGCGACGAGCCAGCCGAGCTTGCGCCATTTGCTTTTCGGCATGCGCAGCATCTCGCCGGCCATAAGCCCCAAAAGCATGGTGGCCAAGGACGGCACGAAGTTGAGCGTTTGATAGCCGCCCTTGTTGAAGAGGAAGGGCTTGTTCGGATCGGCCGATGGGAAGAGATTGAGGAACCAGAAATCGAAAGCCGACGCCGCGTTGGTGTTCTTGTCCCAGTGCGCGAACCACCCCCTTAGCCCTTGCCAATCGTCCTTCCAGCCGACGGAATGATAATCGAAGTCCGGTCCCGGCAGCGGCCACAACCGAAACAGCAGCCAGTAACCAATCAGAATGCTGGCCAGTGCCGCAAGCTGCACACGTAGGCCACGGCCCAACAGTAGGTACAGGAAAGCGTAACCCAGACCAATTTGCGCCAGCACATTCGTGAAGACGAATTCGGTTCCCTTGCTCCAATTGGAGGTCAGGAAAATGGCCAACAGCACGAGGAAGACGGCGCGATAGAGAACGTGAACGGCGATTTTCTTTTCGGAATCGCCCTTGGCTCGCCGGCTGGCGATCGAGTACGGCATGGCCACGCCGACCATGAACATGAACGACGGTTGAATGAGATCCCACAGCGAGCAGCCGATCCACGGCACATGATCCGTGTGGAAGGCGAGGAAGCGCCAGACGGAACTATCGGGGAAGTTCTTCGCCACGGCGGGCAGCGCCAGACCGCCCGAGGCCATGAGGAGCATGATGGCTCCGCGATAGGCGTCCAGCGACACGAGCCGAGCCGGTTTTTCGTGTGGAACCGGCGCGGCCACCGGCGTTTCGTCTTGCGCCGGTTGTACCAGATGTTCGAGCGGCGGCGATTTGGTCAGAAGCGAAGTCATGGCGTGGTATCACTTAACGGGGTGGGAAGGAGCCAACCCCATTAAGATGAACACGTTCCCGGCGCGTTGTCAATCGCGTTCCTGGCGCGGCGCAGCGCCTCGACGGCGGCTTCGCGCACGCTTGGCTCGGCATCCTGAAGGAGTTCGGTCAGCGCAGGTACGGCATCGGCGGCGCGTGGGTTTTTGCCGAGTGTCAGAGCGGCGTGACGGCGGACGTTGGCATTGGGATCGTGCAATGCCTCAATCAGCCGGGGAACGGCTCGCGTGCCCATCTTGGTCAAGGCGGCGGCAGACACGGCGCGATTCTTGACATCGTCCTCGCGCAGCACCTCAATAAGAGCCGGAATGGCGGTGGCGGCGGTCGGACCGAGTTCGCCCAGCGCCGCCGCGGCATGGCGACGCACCACCGCACTTTCATCGCGCAGCGATTGAATCAGCGCATTGGCGGCCAGACGCGCCTCCGGTCCCATATCACCCAGAGCGACGACGGCGCGACGACGCACGGCCTCGCTCTCGTCTTGCAAAGCCTGAATGAGCGCGGGAATGGCCACACGCGCTTCGGCGCCGATTTCGCCCAAGGCGAGGGCGGCCATGCGGCGAACTTCCGATAAGGGATCTTTCAACGCCTCGATCAGCGCGCTCAGCGCGCCGCGAGCGCGCGGTCCCAGCGAGGCCAGGACGGTAGCGGCGTGCAACCGCTTGTAACCATCGCGGTCTTTCAGACGCTCGATCCACAGACGCAAATCCGGGTCTTCCCCGGCGCGGATTGTCGCCACGACAACATCCTCGCTCGGCGGCGCGGAAGAGGGTGAGCGGGGTCGCGTCAGCGCCCCGAGGAAGTGTCCGCGCATGCCATTTATTCATTCTAGCCTGAAATCCGCGACCATGAAGGTGGAAACATCCACGATTTCTGGCCTGGCGTTTCACGCGAAATGCCAAGCCGCGCTCCGCCGCCCGGCGAGGCTGCATGAGGAACTTATCGCTCGTTTCGACTTGGTTTCTCCTGGGGGAGAAGCCTAGAATTAAGGAAAGGAGGGACAAACCCAACGTGACTGTCGATACAACGCGCGACGAACTGACCGTCCATCTCGAACGTGCCTTTCTGGTCAGTGTGGCCCTGCCGGATCGCCCGTGGATCAGCAGTGACCCGCTGGAAGAATTACGCGGTCTGGCGACCACAGCGGGGGCCATCGTCGTTGGTGGCCTGTGTCAGCGCCGCGAGAAGATCAACCCCCACAGCTACATCGGCAAAGGCAAGCTTGAGGAACTGCAAGAGCAAGTTCTGGCCACCGACGCCGACGTGATCGTTTTCGACAACGATCTTTCGCCGGCTCAGGTTCGCAGCCTCGAAAAAGCTACCAAGCTGAAAGTACTCGACCGCAGCGAGCTAATTCTCGACATCTTCGCCACGCGGGCGCGCTCCATCGAAGCTCGTCTGCAAGTCGAACTGGCTCAGCTGGAATACGCCCTGCCCCGCCTGCGGCAGATGTGGAGCCATCTCGGTCGTATCAAGGGCGGCATCGGTCTACGCGGTCCCGGCGAAACGCAGCTGGAAGAAGATCGCCGGCTCGTCGCGCTGCGCATCCGCGACTTGAAAGCGCGTCTCGTCGAGGTGCAGGCGCGCAAGGAGCGCGAGGTGCGCAGCCGTCGCGAAGAACATACCGTCTCGCTGGTCGGCTACACCAACGCCGGCAAAAGCACGCTGATGAACGCGCTGACCGGCGCCGGCGTCTACGTCGAGGACAAGCTGTTCTCGACGCTCGACACGCGCACCCGGCAATGGCACCTCAAGGATTGGGGCCGCGTTCTGTTAAGCGATACGGTCGGTTTCATCCGCGAGTTGCCGCATCATCTCATCGCCTCGTTCAAGGCCACCCTTGAGGAAGCCCGGCAAGCGCGTCTGCTGCTGCATGTCGTGGATGCGAGCAATCCCTTCGCCGAGGAGCAGGTCAAGGCGGTTAACGCGGTACTGAAGGAACTCGGTTGCGGCGACAAGCCGACGCTGCTGGTACTCAACAAGGCCGATCGTGTCACCGATGCCTCTTTGTTGCAAGTGTTGCAGAGTCATCACCCTCGCGCCGTGGCCGTCAGCGCGGCCGGGCGACAGGGCTTGGAGGAATTGCAGGAAGCAGTGATCGAGATGCTGAGCGCCGATTTCGCCGACGCCGCCATCGAGACCGATGCCGGCAACGGCAAGGTGCTGTCCTATCTCGCCGCCCATGCCGACATCTATCGCCAGGAGTTTCACGACAACCGCGTCCATATCCGCTGTCATCTGCCGCGTCAGCTGTTGCACCATATCCAGGGGCCAGATGTGCAGGTGCGCTTTCTGGATGGCAATGGGAAATGAATCGAGTCCGACGGAAGTGTTAGAGGACGATTCTTTTCGTAAAATGAATCCGAAATCCGCTTGCCGAGGTGATCCTTATGCGTGCCGTAACTGCCACCGCTACCATACGGGCGGACCATATGCTAATGGTGCAACTTCCAGCGGACATTTCTCCAGGGGTGCATCAAGTCGTCGTTGTACTTCAGGAAACGGCTCCCGAAAACCCGCAAGAGTTTTCCTGGCCCAATTGGCAAGCACACAACGTCGGTCCAGTTGATCCATCGATGACGTTCCGCCGCGAGGACATTTATGACGACGATGGTCGCTGATCCGGTGTTCGTTGATACGAATATTCTGGTGTACGCTCGGGCAACGATGGCACCACTCCACGGCAACGCGGTAACCAAATTGCAGGATCTCGCCACGGCTGGTCATCCTCTTTGGATCAGCAGACAGATTCTGCGTGAATACCTGTCCGCCATGTCCCGCCCCGGCACCTGGACAACTCCTGTCTCCATGACGGGGCTTGTTTCCGACGTGCAAACATTTGAAAGACAACTCTTCCTTGTCGAAGATGGGGCCGCTATCACGACTCGCCTGCTCACTTTGTTAACCGCGATTCCCTGCGCCGGCAAACAAATCCACGATGCGAATATCGTTGCAACCATGTTGACACAAGGCATCCAAAACTTGTTGACTCACAACGTCGCGGATTTCAATCGTTTCGCGGCTCACATCACGGTCATTCCGTTGATCTAGCGGGCGACTCAATACTCCGCCGTGACAAAATCATAAGCCGCCAATGCCAACAACACCAGCGCACAGACGCACGACGCCAGCAGCGAGGCGACTGGTTGCCAGGCACCGCGTTCCGCCAGCGCGTGCGTGTCGATGACACGCGAAACCACATGATCGTCTTGCAACGTATTGAGTAGAAGAAGATGAAAATCGAGCGGTTTGGGCAAGAGCCAGTAGCCAAACTCGACCGAATGGCCAAGCCCCTCGGCGGCTGTTTGCAGTTCCGGCACGAGCAGGAAGGCATGCCGGCCGAAGTTCATCGCCCAGCACATCAGCCAGAATAAAATCGAGCCGAATACGCAGGCGACCGTGCTGCGCGTCGCCACCGCCAGCATAGCGGAAAAACTGAAAAAAACGGCGAAATGCACGAGCAATAAAGGAAGGCACAAAAGATAGGTTGCGTCCCATACTCCGGTGCGCAAGCCAAGGGCCAGCCAGGTGCCGCCTACAAATAAACCGTCTTGCACGGCAACGAAGGCGAGGACGCCCAGGCACTTGCCGAGGAGTAAACTCCAGCGCGGGATCGGCTTGACCAGCAGCACCGACGCCGTACTCGCTTCGAGAAACGACGGCAAAAATCCCGCCGTCCACAGCAGCGCCAGCAGCAGGCCGAACCCGTCGGCGATCCAGGCCGCCAAGTGTACTTCCAGGGTGCGCACCGCGATGGTCGTGCCCTGATCGAGAGGAATGCGCACGACACCGAAGGCGAGTTCGAGATGTCCGGGAGCGCGGGAATCATCCGCGACGATTCGCACCGTCAGACACAAGGCGACGCAGGCCAGGCTGACGGCGAGCATCAGCCAGAAGACGCCGGCGCTGCGCGATTGGCGAAAGGTATCGCGGACCAACCAGCGGATAGCGGGGAGTGTGGTGAGGGGATTCATACGGTTGTCTTCGCGTACAAGTCTTTGAGGGTTTTCTCCAATGAGCGCGGGGAGCTAGCGTCGTCGTGTGTCAGTTCAGCGAGCGGCCCAGCGTGGACGAGTCGCCCGTTGACCAGTACACCGACGCGATCGCATAGATGTTCGATTTCCGTGAGGACGTGTGAGACCAGCAGCACACTGCCGCCGCGCTCGCGTACCTCTCGTACCACCTCACGCAGCAAACGCCGGCCATTGAGGTCCAGTCCCTCCGTTGGCTCGTCGAGTACCAGCAAGCGCGGTTCGTTGAGCAATGCCTGAGCGATGCCGAGTCGTTGCAGCATGCCCTTGCTGAAGCGGGCGATCGGCTCGCGGCTGCGGTCGGCAAGGCCAACACGCTCCAGCAGTTGCGGCACGCGAGCGCGGACCACTTCGTAAGGCAACAGCGTCAGCGCCCCGTAGTATTCGAGCAGGGCTGCGGCACTCAGATAACGGGGAAAGGCGTGATTTTCATGGACATAACCGACCTGCGCCAGCGTGGAGCGGTCGGATAATGGCCGGCCAAGACGAAACACCTCGCCGCCGGTCGGTTGACATAGCGATAGCAGCAGTTTGACCAGCGTGGTCTTGCCCGCGCGGTTGGGACCGAGAAGGCCGAACACTTCACCCAATTCAATCCGCAAACTGACGTCGCGGAGCGCCTCCACGCCACGACGACGAAAGAGTCCGTCGCGGTAGATTTTCGACACCCCGACGAATCCAGCCGCAGGCAGGCTTTTTTTGCGGACGAGGGGGACATCTTGTATCTGTGCTATCATGTTCGCCAGGAGAGGTGCGTGAGGAGGGGATGCCGAGGACCCTCCTCGGCCAGCGCTGGAACTCTAGCTTACACCTCGACGGCCGGCAAATTCGCTTTCATTTGACAAAGGGAACTGCGCGTTCTAGATTTCAACAATTCTCCCATCTGGTCATAAGAATCGAGTTACACCCCAAACACTCCAAAGAAGACTTGCCCTTCGTAACTCGCTTGTGTGTGGGGAGTGTCCGCGAATGTTTCATCGTCGTCAGAAGCGTCGCGCCGTCGCCGCTGTCGAATTCGCCTTTCTCACGCCCATACTGCTGATTCTGCTGTTCGGACTATGGCAGATTGGCCGTATCGTGGAAGTGATGCAGCTGATGAACAATGCCGCCCGTGAGGGCGCACGCCTGGCATCGCAGGCGCAGATCATCAATCAGGTTGGCGCTTTCACCCAGATCCATGCCTCCAGCGGACTGCCCAATGTGCAGGACACCGTGCGCGAGTATCTCATCGGCAATGGCGTCATCAGCGCCAGCCAGGTCAATGATGTAACGGTGACATTCCAGTTCCTCGATGGCGATCTGTCGCGCACGGACCCCTATCAGGGCTTGCAGGGCGAGCGCTTCCAAATCACCGTCACCTTGCCCGTGCAGGATGTCAACTGGACGCCGTTCAGCACCAGCGGCACCCTGGTGGCGTCAACGGTGTGGGTGATCCTGGTGGACACGCCCTTCACCGTCAACACCTCGGTTCCTGGCTGGTCTCCCTGAAACGTCAGCCGTCCTCGATACAAGGAGTGGCTTCGATGGGTTTTCGCGTCAGATACGATCGTCGTCGTGGCGTCACGATAGTGGAGATGGCCTTCGTCCTCAGTTTCGCCCTGTTGTTTTTGTTCGGCATTCTTGAGTATGGCCGTTATTTGATGGTGTTGCACACGACGAACAACGCCGCGCGCGAAGGCGCGCGTTACGCCATCGTTCACACAGGCGACGGCACCACGTTGAGCCAGGTGATCGCCGTCGTCAACAGCAAAATGGCCGGCGTGGATTCGCAGATTCAGGGATGCACCGTCAACGTGTTTTCGGCCGATCCCACGGGCATCTACAACAGCAGTTCCGGCACGGCCATTTATCCGCCGACCATTCAGGCGGTGAGCGGCTCCAGTTGGAACTCGGCCAGTTTCGGCAGTCCGATCGTGGTGCAAATCACGGGAACCTATCAGCCGATCCTGCCGTCGTTTTTATTCATGAATAGCAATATGTCGATTCAGGCATCGGCGATGATGAATAGTGAAGCGAACTGAGTTTAGCCGCGACGCTTGACGTTTCGCGCGAAACGTACTCTCGCGTTCCGCTGCCCGTCGCGGCTAAACGAAAGAGGTTTCAACCATGTTACTTCATGAAAACCTGGTCCGCCGCGCTTCCGTTCTGCCGCTGGTAGCCGTTTCCTTGACGGCGTTGATGGGCATGATCGCCCTAGGCGTCGATCTGGGCATGCTGGCCGTCGCGCGCACGCAGTGCCAGAACGCGGCGGATCTCGCGGCCCTGGCCGGCACGCGCCAACTCAACGGTAACAGCACCGACAATAATCGTCCGGCCGCCCAGACGCTCGCTACCACGGCAGCCACCAACAATAGCGTTTTGTCCGTACCGCTGGTCTCCAGCCAAATCACGATGACAACCGGCGTCTACCGCTACAACGCCACCACGCAGCAGTTCGCCGCCGACTTCAGCGGCACCAAGAACGCGGGCGAATCGTGGACGGCGATGCAGGTGCAAGTCACTACCTCGCAGCCGACTTACTTCGCGCAGGTCTTCGGCATGAACCCCTTCACGGTCAGCGCGACGGCCACCGCCGTGCATCGACCGCGCGACCTTGCCATCGTACTCGACTTTTCTACCTCCATGCAGTACGGCAGCAACGTCAACATCCGCGGTGTGAATGAGCTTACCACCGACCCCACCGCTGGCTCGATGAATCCCGATCCGGCTTATCCGCAATTCGGTCCATGGTCCATCTACCCCTCGTCCGCCGTCTCGCCGGGCAACTCCAATCCCATGATGAACCTCGATGGGTACGGCGACAAGAATGGCGAGGCGCACTCACCCAGCAACCTCACCCTGGCCGGCAGCAACGGCCCGGCCATGGTCGGCGATTTCCTGTGCGACACCACCGGCAGCGGCAGCTACGTCAACGCCTTCGTCGTTGGCAATCCCACCAGCTATAGCGCCACTCTGACGCCGGTCGTCACGCCCACGCCGTCCTCGTCCTTGTACCTGGCCACCCCCGTGGACGGCGATCCTTGGCCGCTGAAAAAGGGCAAGACTACTGCCACCAATCCCAGCGATTACGCTGGCTCCGTTCAGGATTATCTTGGCACCACGGGCTTCACCACCAGCAGTCAACCCGACGGGAAGTTCGACGATGGCAAGGGAACTGCCTACGGCTACGATTACAATCCCAGCACCAACCAGACGACCACGGGTTATAACAGCACTACCGGCCAAGGGTCGGTCTTCAAGGGTTACACGATGGGGCCGGGCTATTATGGTAAGACCTTTTACATGTGGCCGCCCGACTCACGCACACCCGCCGGCTCACCAGGTGGGAGTACATACATACCGGGCGATTGGCGGCAACGCTATTTCGGCCAAAGTGACAATTCTCAGCTGTGGGATAGTTCCGGCAATTGGATTCAGAACGGCGGTACTATCAACTATACCAATGTCTTGGCTTGGCTCACGTCCGGGCCACAAACACTGCCGCCCAACTTGCAATCCGGCCGTGTTGTTTACTACAGTTCGATCCCCACCACGGTCGCGAACTACACGAGCAACCTCGACCAGCGTTTTTGGAAGGAATACATCGATTTCGTGTTCGGTTACAACTCATACAAGCAAATGAACACGCTGTATGGGCAAAGCAGTTCCAATACCTTCGGCGGCACGACTTTTGGACCTAGCGTGAAGATCACCGCTTCCAGTTCGCTCACGAAGAGTCCGCCACCGTACATGAGTTACCTCGACGCGCCGATTCATCCGCGCGCGCACTTCTGGTTTGGGCCCCTGTCGATGATGGCCTTCCTAGTCGGCAAGCCGGAGTATGGCCGTAATTGGAACCCCGGCACCAGCCATGAGGCACACGATTGGCAACTCAAGGCCGGCATTCAGTCGGCGATTCAGGACATCAAGAGCAACCATCCCAACGACCAAGCATCCTTGATCTTTTTCTCGTCGAACTCGGCCTATAACACCGCCCGCGTACCAATGGGTCAAAACTATACCTATTTGACCAACGCCCTGTGGTATCCTTACAACCTCATTAACTCCACGGATGGCAGCGTCAGCGGCACGATGCGGCCGTATGATACCAGTTTCAATGACAAGGCTCCCGGCAACATCCCCACTGCCAGCGGCGGTACCAATTCGTCGGGCGGGCTGGCGGTGGCCTACAATCAGTTCAGTTCCAACACCAGCCAGGGGTTCACCGGCCGGCGCGGCGCGGTCAAAACGGTCCTTCTGGAAACCGACGGTGTGACACATGACTATTTCACCTACACCATGAAGAATTCCGGAGCATGGAACTCCTATTTCCAGATCGGCACGAACGACCCCGGCGAAGGCGTCAACTCCGACCCGTACTCAACGTCCAAGCAGGCGACGTACACGGTGGCCAAGCAAATCACCGCCTTGACGACAGACAATGTGAACGGCCCCGGTTACTCGACGGCCCGCCAGCCGGCCCGCATTCACTGCATGGCCTTCGGCCAGCTGATTGAACCGTCCATGACCAATGACGCGACCGCTGGCCCGATGCAGCAATGCGTCCTCCAATTCCTGCTCAACATTCAGCAGGCCGGCAACACCTCGCCGACCACGGATACCATCCAGAGTTGCTGGGGTTATCCGGGCACACCGACCGCCGGCGGCGATGGCGTCACCTCCGCCAGCGGCGGCTACACTGCCGGCACGCAATCGTTCAAGCTGATCGTCGGTGGTTATCAGCAGCGCATCAACCTGATCCAACAGGCGATGGAACGCATCATGCAAAGTGGCGTGCAAATCGCCCTGATTCAGTGAACTCCACCAGCCCGCAGCGCCAGCAAGGGTAATGAGAACCCCTTGCTGGCGCTGCGGGCTGGCGAATTTTTCCCCGAGGCACAACGCATGAACTCCCCAACTTTATTGCGCTTGATCGGCTGGGTCGTGTACACGACGTTCCGCGAAGCGATGGCGTCACGCCTGTTCGCGGCGACCTCGCTGGTCACCGGCCTTTGCATCGTGTTCTGTTTAAGCATTCGCGTGACAGGCGAGCCGCCCTTGCCGCTCGAACCCGGCGAGGTGCGCATGCGCTTGCCGGCGGAGGAATATCAGCGTCTTGGTCCCAAGGGTGCCGAAGGCATGGATAGCGCCTCCAGTCAGATAAGTTTCCTCTTCGGCACCGTTCGCGTTCCCTACCGGCATTACACGGAGGACGCCGTCAGCTTCGTTCAGCTGTTACTGGCCAGCTTCGTGGCCGACACCGCTGGCGTCTTGCTGGCGCTGATCTGGACGGCAGGTTTCATACCCGGCTTCCTCGACCCGGCACGTTCGACGACGCTTCTCGCCAAGCCGACGCCACGCTATGTCCTATTGACTGGGCAGTATCTGGGTGTGCTGGCCTTCATGGCCTTACAGGCAAGCGTCTTCGTGATCGGCACCTGGCTGGCGCTGGGACTGGCGACCGGCGTTTGGACGGCGCTGTACTTGCTATGCGTTCCGGTCCTGCTGCTGCACTTCGCCGTCTTTTTCAGCGTCTCGACGTTCCTGGCCGTCCGCACGCGCAGCACGACAATCTGCCTGGTCGGGTCGCTGGCTTTCTGGCTGCTGTGTTGGTCCGTCAATCACCGCTGGCATGCCGGCGCATCCGGCGACGGTTCCGTATGGCTGGCGGCGGCTTACTGGGTGCTGCCCAAGCCGGCCGACCTCAACTGGTTGCTCTTCGATCTGTTGCACGCCGACCAGCACTTCGGCCGGCTGCTCGATTACACGGTCCTGCGTGAGCAAGGCGCAGCTCTGGCCGCGTCGATCCTAACCTCGTTGGTCTTCGCGTCCGTCCTCTTGGTGCTATCCGCGCGGCGCTTCGCGCGCACGGATTATTGATTCGTGCCGTTTAGCCGCTTGCGGCTTAGCGTGAGGCATACGCTAAGCCGCAAGCGGCTAAACGCGGAGATCATTTCGCCGGTTTATCCACCTGATCGCGCGTGATCGCCACACTGACCGCGAGGCGTTCCACTTCTTTTTGCAGCGCGGCCAGGTCGCGCGGCAGCAGACGCGCGGCGATCGTGGCCCCGCCCTTGCTCTGGCGCGTCACATAGTAATCCATCACAAACTTCTGCTTGCCCATCTCCGCCTCCAAGGCGAAATGTTCCAGGATCGGCGAGGACCGCACCGTTCGCGGCGCATCGACGCGGAGAAGACGCGCTTGTTGCTTGCTCAGCCAATCGCGTGATTCAGCCAGGAAGCGTTCGCCGGTCGCGGCGCGCGTCAGCGGGTCGAGCGTCAGCAGGATGCCGCTGCCGTCGGCACTGTCGAGCGCCACCTGCGTGCCGCGAACCCCTGCCACATGCCAGCGCCGAGCATACAGGAAACGCACGCCCAGGTCCGGGTTGTCGTACAGCAGCAGCGTATTGTCGGCATTCGGCTCCATCGCCACGCTTTTCAGGGTCGATTCGCTCAGTTCCGTCGAGCGCGTGTGCGCCTGCCGCGTCAGCACGAATCGACCTTCGATTCGGCCCACTTCCTTGCCGTCCTTGTCGAGCATGGAGTGCTTGCCGCGCAGAAACAGATAGCTCAGATGATTGGACTCCAGATCGAAATAGAAGTAGCCCTCCAGCTCTTGTCGATTGGGTCCGTCCTCGTTGGCACCGCGCACCGTGCCGCGGAACGACACGCGGGCATGACGCCGCTTCTCTAGCGTAATGAACTGATCGAGCCGGCATTCCAGCGAACCTTCCTCAATGCGTTCGAGATCGGTCAACTCCTGAATGGCCGCCTGCGTCGCGGACCAGCGATCGCCCACACGAATAGGGTGATCGGCGAGCAATCCCGTCAACGCTGGCGTGAAGACATCAGTACGAACCAGATCGATCTCGCCCCAGGTCAGCGGGCCGTCCGGCGAGAAGGGCACTTCCTTGTTTTGATGGCGTAGCAGGATGAGCCGGCGCACTTGGGGCCGCAGCGAATGTTCCTGCGGGCGATCGCCGACCGTGCGGCGGAAATCGGTGCGCCGGCACAGCCGGGCCGTCTTGCGGACTTGCCCATCCTGTGCGACATCGAGAACTCGTTCGTCATATTCGATGGCGCTGGTGCCGCGCACACTCAGCGGCTTGGGTGCGGGTTTGTCCTTCTCCGCAGGCAAGCTCAGTGTGCCGGATAGGTCCACGCGCGTATTGACGTGATACTCGTAGCCGACCGGGAATCGTTCTTGCAACCGAATTGGCTCCTCGGCGGCAAGGGAAGAGGCACAAGTTAGGCAAACAAGTCCGGCGGTGACAAGAAGAGGACACTTCCTGAGAGGTGACTGCATGGGATCTGCTCCGTGGGACGAGTCATGTACGTGCTTCTGAGCGGGGGCATTGGCCCCTTGAGTCGAACTCAGAGGGCGTTAGCCCTCCGCTCAGGAAAGGCGTCTCCTCGATTCTACCCGCCTGCGCCGCGCAGCGCGCGGCGCAACTTTGTCCCAGGGCGTGGCTTCGAGAAGGAGGGGAGAAAGTTTGCGGCTTGGGCAAGAAAAAGCGAATTGGCAACGGACTGTATTGTATTCAGTCACTCTTGCAATTTTGAACACATATACTGTAAAATTGTATAGAAAACGGGGCGGTTTGCGTTGACTCCGCGAGGACGTGTTTAGGCCGAGCGCGAGAGATCATCTGCCGAAAAGCGTGCAAGGGCAAGTACCTGCGTTGATCTCATGAAGAAATGGGCACAGACAGGCGTCTAGCATTATGGGGAATGGCCCAGCTTTTGCAATAGAGAAAGGCGCGGCCGACGAATCCGCTGGATGAGGTTGACACAAGAAAGATGTCCTGCCAGCGAATAACAGGACGGCGAGGTAGATAGCTTTTGGTGTCCAACCTGTAAAGAGGAACTTGTGGAGTGGGACGGAAGGAGATCCTTGCGATTCGGAGCAGAATACCCCGAACCCCCGAGTGGCCTAGAAGCGTCTTACCTGGGCTATCTTGAAGAGATCGGTTGGTGAATGGCACGAACTGAAACGCATTTAGACTTTCTTGGCGGTGGACACGTAACAAAAGAAGAGGGCCGCGAGACCGTTCGCGAGCCTCGGACAGGTGAGGACGACAGAAGCCGGCACCAGACGAATCCCGCGAACGCTGGCGCCTACAAGCAAGAAAGGCCGAAGCCTTGGGATGGACCCAGGCGTAAGGCCGTAAAGGAGTGGTGGCTATGAATGGCTTCAACAATCCGGCCCTGAAAGAGTTGACGGACCAACAAGTTCGTTTCACCCCGCCCGCTCGTCGGGCCGAGCAGCTGGTTCGCGCCGAACGTCTCTTGGCGGAGATCGATCCAAGCAAACGGTATCCTTATCAATTCGTCTGTTGGCGAATCACGGATTACCGTCCGCAAACGCATGCCGATCTGCTCATCGCCGGCGATGAATTGGCACACGATCTGCTGTTATTGATGCAGGCTCTTTCAGGGAAAATCCTGCCACCGGTGCCGGCCGACGAGATTCCTGAGCCGGTCGTCACGCTCGAAGAAATCAGCAAGAAGCTGAACGTCTCGACAAAGACCATTCGCCGCTGGCGCAAGCTGGGCCTGGTGGGGCAACCCATCGTGTGCAATGGCAAGCGTCAGGTGGGCTTTTTGCAATCGGTGGTCGATCGTTTCCTCATTAGTCATCCCGACCGTGTCGAGCGTGGCAGCCGCTTCTCGCAGATGAGCGACGAGGAACGGGATGAGATTTTGCGGCGCGCCCGCCGTCTGTCGCGTGTCTGTGGCGGCACGCTTACCGAAGTCAGCCGGCGAATCGCTCGCCGACTGAGTCGATCCGTCGAAACGATCCGCTACACCATCAAGAATTACGATCGCCAGCACCCGGAACAGGCTCTCTTTCCGAACCTGACCGGCCCGCTGGACGCGGTGACGAAACAGACCATTTATAGCTCTTATCGTCGAGGGATTAACGTGGACACACTGGCCAAACGATTTCAGCGCACTCGGACCTCGATGTATCGGGTAATCAATGAAGTGCGTGCGCAGCGCCTGCTGGAGCAGCCGCTCGATTACATTCCGCATCCATCCTTCGATGATGCCTCGCTTGAAACGGCCATCGCGGCTCCCATGCCGGACGCCGACGCCTATGAGGCCAAACGGCTGGCCATGCACGCGCCGAAGGATGTGCCGCCGGAGTTGGCTTCGTGCTACGAGTATCCGCTGCTGAGCAAGGAGCAGGAACAGCACCTGTTCCGCAAGATGAACTTCCTCAAGCACAAGGCGGCGAGCCTACGCAATCAACTCCGCAAGGAGGGCGGCGAGGAGAACGAGGTCGATCCGACGCGCGTTCGCAATCAGATGCTCAAGGACATTGAGGATTTGCAGCGTGAGTCCAGCGTCGTCAAGGAATTGCTCATCAACGCCAACATGCGTTTGGTGGTCAGCATCGCCAAGCGGCACGCGGCGCAAGCCGACAATTTCTTCGAGTTGGTTTCCGACGGCAATATGTCGTTGATCCGGGCCGTCGAAAAGTTCGACTTCGGTCGCGGCTTCAAGTTCAGCACCTACGCGAGTTGGGCGATCATGAAGAATTTCGCCCGCACGATCCCGGATGAGAAGCATCGCCGCGAGCGTTTCGTCACCGGCCACGAAGAGGTCTTCGAGGTCGCCCCGGACAACCGGACGGACGAACACGAAATCCTGGCCACTCACGAACGGGCGACGCACAGTGTCAATCGTCTGTTGGAATACCTGGAGCCGCGCGAGCGTGAGATCATCCGCATGCGAGCGGGCCTGGACGATCACGCCAAGGGCATGACATTGGAAGAGATCGGCCAGCAGTTCGGCATCACGAAAGAGCGTGTGCGCCAACTCAACGCGCGGGCGATGAAGAAATTGCGTTCCATCGCTGAGGAGCAGGAACTCGACATGCCGTAATGGGCCGTGGGCCGAAGGAAACGACCACTCCCTCCTCACAAGGCTCCGCATCTTGCGGAGCCTTTTTTTGTTGCACGGTAGAACATTGTGCAAAGGTGGTCGTACTCGGGACAAACCCTTACGACCACCTTTGCACAATGTTCTGAAGGGCTGGCGCTCACGAAAAGACAATACCAGAAACCATTCGCGCACCCAATGCGCGATCAAACCTTTTCACCCTGTCGAGGCGCGGAAGTGTCTCGATCCACCATCTGTTCCTCCAGCACTTCGAGCGGATGGCACGCATGCCGACCGGCTAGATCCTTGATTTGATGACGGCAAGACGTGCCCGGAGCCACGACCGTCGCGGCGGGCGCTTGTTCCAGGGCCGGCAGCAAGGCGAGGTTGGCAATTTGCACACTGAGATCATAATGCTCGCGTTCAAAACCGAACGAGCCGGCCATACCGCAGCAGCCGGTATCCAGCACGGTGACATCGAGTTCGGGCACCAAGCGCAACGCCGCGGCAGTGCCGCCCGCGCCAAGCAACGCTTTCTGATGACAATGGCCATGCAGCACGCACTTGCCGGGACGGGGCCGCAATGGCAGTTCACAGCGGTTCGTCTGAATCTGCTGAGCCAGCCAGTTATCGGCCAGGTGAGAGGACGCGGCAATCGTCTTCGTTTGCGGCCCAGGCAGCAGTTCGGTCCATTCGTCCGCCAGCGTCAGCAGGCAACTCGGTTCCAGACCGAGCAACGGCGTACCATCGGCGAGCCGTCGCGCTAGTCCGCCGACCTGCTCCTGAATTACGGCTTTGGTCCGATGCAGAAATCCCTTGCTAATCATGGGTCGGCCGCAGCAGGTCAAGTCGGCCAACTCGACCGCGTAGCCGGCGCGTTCGAGGACGCGCACGGCGGCGCGACCGATGGCCGGCTCGTTGAATGTCGTGAAGCAATCATCGAGCAGCAGCACTCGGCCGCGCGTGCCGGCCAGCGCATCCGGTTTGTGCCGGGAAAACCAGCGGCGGAAGTGATCGCGATGCAGCTCCGGCAAACTGCGACGACGATCAATGCCGACCAGTTTTTCCAGCAGCCAGCGAAGCGGACGGCGATTCTGCACAAAGTTAATCAGCGGAGCCAGCGGCGCACCCAGCCGATTCATGCGGTGGATGTTGCCCATGAAGAGATGCGAAAGAGGACGTAAACGATCCTGATAGTAGAATTGCAAAAACTCGGCCTTGAGCTTGGCGACATCGACGTTACTGGGACACTCGGCCTTGCATCCCTTGCACATCAAGCACAGATCGAGTACGTCGTAAACTTCGCGGTTGTGAGCGAGCGGTTGTTGTCCCGCCAGCGCCAAACGCAACGCATTGGCTCGGCCGCGCGTCGTGTCCTTCTCATCGCGGGTTGCGCGATACGAGGGACACATGGTGCCGCCCTCCATCTTGCGGCAAGCGCCGTTGCCATTGCACAATTCAATCGAACGCGCAAACCCCTCTTGCCGACTGTAATCGAAGAGGGTGGCCGGCTCGGACGGATGGTAACGCGGGCCGTAACGGAGATTCTCCGTCATCGGCGGCGCATGCACGATTCGGCCCGGATTGAGCAGATGTTTCGGATCGAACGCCTGCTTGACGCGGCAGAAGGCTTGATAAATGGCCGGACCGAACATCTTCTCGTTCCACTCGCTGCGTGCCAGGCCGTCGCCATGTTCGCCGCTGAGCGAACCGCCGAACTCCAGAACAAGGTCCGTCACCTCCGCCGTAATGCGGCGCATGCGTGCCACATCGCCAACGTCCTTCAAGTTCAGCACCGGGCGAATGTGCAGACAGCCGACGCTGGCGTGACCGTAGAAAGCGCCATCGGTGCCATGACGTTGCAGCAATTCACGGAAGCGCGCGGCGAATTCCGGCAGATAACGCGGCGCGACGGCCGTGTCTTCGACGAAGGTGACAGGTTTGCGATCGCCGGTCATGCCGTACAAGAGCGGCATGGCCGCGCGGCGTAGGTTCCACAACGGCTCACGCAGCGAAGGATCGAGTGCCGGTACCGACGCGGTGAGGCCGTTGACTCCCGCCAGTCGGCGCTGCAAACGCTCGACGCGGTCGGCAACCTCGGCCGCATCATCGCCGCTGAATTCGACCATAAGCACCGCTTGCGGTTGGCCCTGAATGGCCTTCATGGTGTCCTTCAGCGCCAGGTTTTTGGCCGTCAATTCCAGCAGCAGATGATCCATCAATTCCACGGCGGACGGCTGCATTTCCAGACACGGGGCCACCGCATCCATCGCTGCGCCCAGCGTGGCGAACTGCGGCACGAGCAGGCCGCGCACCTTGGGCTTGGGCAGCAATCCCAACTCCGCCTCGGTGATGACCGCCAGCGTTCCCTCGCTGCCGACGATCAACTGATGCAAACCGACCGGCTGCTGTCCGTCGTTCAATCCCGCCGAAAGAACATCGAGGTTGTAGCCGCTGACCCGTCGCAAAATACGCGGGAAACGTCGTTCAATCTCCTCGCACTCGTCGCGGACGACAGCCCGCACTTGCTGATAGATGTTACCTTCCAGCGAGCGGACAGCGCCGCGTCGTTCCCACTCGGCGGGGCTGATTGGATCGAAACGGGCAGAACTGCCATCGGCAAGGACGACACCGAGACCGCGAACGTGATCGATGGTTTTGCCGTAGACGATGGAGCGCGCGCCGGCCGAGTTGTTGCCGATCATGCCGCCGAGATTGGCGCGGCTAGCCGTCGCCACGTCCGGCCCAAACTGCAAATCATACTGATCGAGGGCGTTATTCAGGGCGTCGAGAACAACGCCCGGCTGCACCCGCGCGATGCGGCCGGTTGGATCGATGTCGAGAATGGCGTTGAGATACTTGCTGCAATCCAGCACGATGCCGGGACCGATCGATTGCCCCGATAAACTGGTACCGCCGCCGCGCGCCGTGATCGGCACTTCTGCCTCGGCCGCGATTTGCACGATGGCGACGATGTCCGCGATGCTTTTGGGAATGACAACGCCGAGCGGTTCCATCTGATAGATGCTGGCATCGGTGCTGTATAGCCGGCGTGAAGTAGGATCGAAACGCACCTCGCCGGCCAGATGCTTGCGCAGATGGCGAGCGAGGTTGTCGCGCTGAAGTTCGGTGATACTGTTCATAGTGACGCCAACCCGCACCGTTCAAGATGTTTGCATTTGTGTACATAAATCAGTCTACAAATGAGGCGTCAGTGAAGAGCGATCTCATTCGGGGCAGTCTCACATCCAGAGTGTATACAGGCTTCTCGGATGGTGCGGACCAGATCCGGCAAGTGCGGTTCAAACCAGTGGGCGTCATTGCCTGAAAAGAGCCACACGCTCCAGCGGCGAGACCTTAGACCCCACTGGCCGATCTCCACATGATTGACGGCGGCGCATTGGAAAAAGAAGTTGATTGATTGGCGCAGAAACATCTCCCATTCCGCCGGATCTTTCGCCCAGTCTCCTTGCGGCGCTCGAAATGGAGTAAGCGCCGGTAACGGTGCGTTCTGCCGTGTCTGGTTGATACGGAAGCTGATATTCTGGATCCCTTTAGCAGTATTACAGACCTCACATAGTGTCTGAAGGTTGTCCATGCCGTGCTTGCCGCCGAAATATTGGGGGGCGATGTGATCGACCTGTAACTTTCGGGTGCTTCCGCAGCAGAGACAGCGAAAGTGGTCTCGTTCTTTGACCTGTTCCTTGATGGCATCAGACGGCTCACGGTCCTCACGATTCTCGGGGTTGCTGATTCCCTTGCGGTCGTGCGCGGCGTCTTCGCCAGGGCCGGGTTTAAACAAGAGGCGGTTGACGCAGCCATCGAGAGCGGACTTGAAATGACGGATGTTATTGTACAGCACTTTCCAGTAGCGATCCGTCCGATCCAGTTCAGCCGAGAGACGTTTTATTTTTGAGCTTTCACCCCAGTCTTCAGACACACAGGTCTGCGCGATCGCGTCCAGGTCGTGTTTGTCGCGCTCCTCGAACGGGAAAAAGCGAGGGGATTGCCGGTTTTGAGCGACGTGACGGGCTAGTCCGAACAAATCGCCTCCGAGATCCGAGCCGACGTGTTCGGACTCGTTCGGAAAGAAATTGTCTTTCCACGCGCTAAGGCACATTCGGCGGGCGTCGTCGAGTTGAACGGCATCATCCTGAAATGACTCTAGTTTGTCGTTAAGCAAGGCGGCGATCAGACGCTCATACCGCTCCTTTTCATGGTCAAAGACCATGACCAACCGCCGCACAGGTTCGACTTGCTCGTCGTCGGAGCGCGCGGCCGAATATTCGGCGAGATACCACCCGGCGGGGAGGAATGTGTTGTACGGCGCTGGGTTTGTATTGTCGCCGGAATCCATCTGTGCGGACAGGCGACGCACCAGTTCGATGGAAATGAGTTGGAGGGGTGGGCGCTTCCCATAGTCGGGTGCCTCCTTGTCGTCCGCTTCATCGGGGTTGAGTGGGTCGTAAGCAGCCCAGTCAATGCGATGCGTCCAGTCGTCAATGAACGAGACGATGTACGTTTTTTCCGTCCCTCCGAACTCCTTTCCCCGGAGTCCACGACCGACCATTTGTGTTAGCAAAATGCGACTTGTGGTCTGTCGGGTGAGGAAGACGGTCTGCACTTCAGGTACGTCCGTGCCTTCGGTCAGCATACGCACGTTAATGAGGACATCAAGGCGGCCCTCCTTGAAGTCGAGGATGGCTTTGGCGTTCTCACTCGCCGCTTCGCTCGCCGTGCGACGATTGCGGACGTCCGCGCCGCTACGATCGATGGCTACGAACGAGTAGACGGCTCCCGCCCGCACATTGCGGCGGATGAATGCTTCGCGCAGATACTCGCACTGATACCAGCGGTCGGCGAAGATGATCGTTTTCCCATATCTCTCTCTGTCGCTGACGTACCGATTCACGATGGCGTCGTTCCGGTTCTGGTTCGTCGCGAGTTGCTCGATCACGTCTTCAGGGATGTCGCGGTAGGTCGTCGTCCATTTCTGGAATGCCGGTTCGTCAAACGTCGGCGCAAATTCGGTCGGAGCATCTTCCAGTACGGGGTGGGAGAGGATGCCAGCCGCCATCAAGTCTTTCGCGGGGACTTGATAGAGAATGTTTTGTGGGAACAGCCTCAGGAGCCACCCTTGTTTCCGTTCGTCGTTATAGATCGGTGTGGCTGTCAGCCCAAGGAGGAACAAGCCTGGGCAGCGATTCCGCAGATGGTCGATCAAGGTGCGGTAACTCGGCGCTGGAGCATGGTGAGCCTCGTCGAAGACGACGATCAGTTTGTCCGCTGCGGCGCTCAGAAATGCGTCGAGTTGGGGATGGCTCCTCTTATCGGCGTTCGCTGCCGTTTGCAGCGAGCAGATGACCACATCGTCGGTGGGCATGATCGAGTGAAACTGGCAGTGTTCGGGAGTTCCCGAAACCACACGAACCGTTAGCCTTTCTTTCGATCCGGCGATCAATCCGGCGAGGTCGTCGAAGTATGAAGATGCCTGTTCCAGCAAGTGGTGTGTGTGGGCGAGCCAGAGAACTTTGTATCCCTCAAACAACGGATTACTACAGATGAAGTAAAGAGCCGTGAAGGTTTTTCCACCTCCGGTCGGAAGAACCAGAATGCTCCCGCGAGGCGGAACAGGTTTGGACTTGTACCACTTCCCAAGCGCCCCGATCGCGCCGTTTTGGTGGTACGCGAGTTTTCGCTTAGGAGGATGCTGACGCCGTTCAGTCAAGTTGTAGACCGTGAAGAAAGGGTTGGGTTGAAGGTCGGCCATGTTTCTTACCCGAATGAATGCGTTCGACGCGGTTCCGGCGAGTAGGTCGGTAAAGAACGCATTGATGAGGTCGGTAATCGTAATCTGCTACGCCAACACAACAAAGAACGTCCTATCCGCCGTGCCGTCCAGCAGAAACTTTGTCCATGCCGACCACCGGCACGGCGGATTGGACGCTGTTGGACGGAACCAGTGGTGCCGCACCCGCACCATACGGCTCTTGAGGGACTCTCTATGCTAACACCACCTCAACCGCTCCGCAATTCTACGAGCCAATGATCCGACAACGCAAGCGCTACGTTCACCCCTTTCGCCTACCTCAAGAGACCAAGCCACACCGAAACGAATGGCATGGACTAAATGTTGGCGTCGGTGCGGTACAACCGGCGCGAGGCAGCATCGAAGCGCATTTCGCCCGTCAGGTGCTTGCGTCGATGAGGAGTGAGGTTATCGCGTTGAAACTGGACCCTCTATGTACTGGCAAAGCATCTTGGTGGTACAACAAGATATTCTACAGCAGCACGCGCCGGATCAGGTAAAGGTCAGCCCCATTCTGGAAATCCACATGGAGGATTCGCTGGCAACGAAGTTCCGTGCGCCGGTCGTCGAATGAATCGCTGGACGAATCGAGAGATGCACGCCATGACACATGATGAAGTTTTCATTCACTCGATCCGCGAAGCCTTCCACGACGATGTCCCGCGCCTCATCTACGCCGACTGGCTGGAGGAACACGGCCAAGCCGATCGCGCCGAGTTCATCCGCATTCAGTGCTGTCTCGCTCGACCACTGGCACCGGACGAGCGCGGCCTGACCGCGCGAGCGGAAGAGTTGCTGCGCGATCACTGGAAGGAATGGGTCATGCCGCTGTGCGAGTTGGTCGGCCCGAAGCGCGATCGCTATGGCGAGGATTGGCTGCGCGAGGAATTTCATCCCGATGCACTCGCTCATTTTCACCGCGGCTTCGTGGACAAGCTGGCCCTGGACGCGGAACGATTCGTGTCACCGGCAGGTGCGTTGCTCGCGCTGCTTCCGCTGCGCGTTCTCAAATTATGGGGTGCCGGCCATTGTGCGCGCGAATTGGCCGAATGCCCTCGCCTCGCGGGATTGCAAACCCTCGCCTTCTCGGATTATTGGGATGCCCCGTTGACCCCACACGATGCGCCGGCCCTGGCGGCATCGCCCTACTTGAGCGGCTTGACTGCTCTTCATCTGGGCTGGAACTCGCTCGCCGATGAGGGCGTCAAAGCACTGACGCGAGCGCCTTGGCTGGCGAGTCTGGTGACACTCGATCTCACCGACAACGGCATTAGCGATGCCGGCGCGCACGCTCTCGCCGACTGCCCTGCCTTTGTTCGCTTGCGCACGCTGTACCTGCGCCGCAATCCCATTTCCAGCGCCGGACGGACAGCATTGACAACTTCGCCCCATCTGTATCAGTTGGAACGTCTGGACCTCGACGTGGAAGCCTGACGGAGCGCGAAAGCCATGAACTACGAGCAAGCCTTCCTGCAAGCGATTGTCGAGAACCCCGACGACGATACGCCGCGACTGGTCTTCGCCGATTGGCTCGAAGAGCAGGGCAAATCCGTCAATGTGGCTCGGGCGGAGTTCATTCGCCTCCAGATTGAACTGGCCCGTCTACCGACGGAAGATTCACGCCGTTCGACATTGCAAGCACGAGGCCAGGCGTTACTCGACGCCCATGCCACGGTCTGGACGAGTGAATTGGGCGGCCTCGTAGACGGAGGTGAATATCGTCGTGGCTTCCTTGAAAAGGTCACCATGAGGGCCGATACATTCTTGACAAATGCGGACACTCTTTTCCGCCTGGCTCCCGTGCGGGAGATCCATTTCCATCACGCACTCACCGCGATCGGCCGCCTGGCGCAATCCGTTCATCTGGCGCGTCTGTCAGGTCTCGACCTGAGCCACAACTTACTCTCGGATGCCGCCGTGGGAATACTCGCTTATTCGCCGCATCTGCAAAGAGTGCGCACCCTCGATCTGAACAATAACGAGATTGGTACATCGGGGGTAAGGAGTCTTGTCCAATCGCCCTATCTGCACAGCCTGACCACCCTGAATCTGAGCCTCAACCGTCTGAACGCCGATACTGCCGAGCGCCTGGCTACCTCTCGTTTGCCGCAGTTAATCGAGTTGAACTTGCGGACGAACCAAGTCGGCGACAGCGGGATTCGTTGGCTCGCGTCCGCTCCGCAGCTAGCGCAAATAACGGCGTTCCGCCTGGGTTTCAACAGTATCACCCCTGCGGGCGTCAGCAGGTTGGCGAACTCGTTCTACTTGCGCAACTTGACCGCTCTCGAACTGAACTGGAACAATATCGGCGATGCGGGAGCAGTCGCGTTGGCGAGAGCCAAAGGAATGACCGCGCTGTCCTTCCTGGATCTCAGTTATGCACAACTCGGCGATGCCGGCATCACGGCCCTGGCCGACTCCTCCGCCCTACCGCGCTTGACCGCCCTGAATCTCGGTTACAATGGCATCAGTGAAACCGGCGCTCGCGCGCTGGCCGACTCGCCTCGATTTACGCAATTGACCGCGTTGAACTTGGCGGGCAATCGCATCGACCCGGCACGATTGAACGAACTGCGCCGCGATTTCCGCGGCTGCCTGGGCGGTTGAACTCCTCCGAGGACAACGGAGACGGCGACGAGAGAACGCGATGGATCACGAACGGGCATTTTTACAAGCGATCCGCGAGGAACCGCACGACGACGCGCATCGGCTGATTTACGCCGATTGGCTGGAGGAACAGGGCGGTGCGCATCGCACGGCGCGCGCCAACTTTATTCGTGCGCAGTGCCGTTTCGCCGTGCTGCCGGCCGATGATCCGATGCGCGGCGCTCTCGAAGGCGAGGCCGCCGATCTGCTGGCCGAACACGAATGCGCATGGACGCAACCGCTTCACGGTCTCGCCGAAGATTGGCAGTTCGCGCGCGGCTTCGTCGAGGCCATCACCATCAAGGGCGCGGACTTTCTGACGCATGCCGAACGCCTGTTCGCTTTTGCTCCTCTGCGAGCGGTCCATTTGCTGATTGGTCCCAAGGATATTCCTCATCTGGCCGCCTGTCCGTTCCTCCAGTTCGTGGAGACACTCGATTTTCGCCGCTGTCATCTCAACGATCGCTCGCTGCAACAACTGTTGACCTCGCCGTATCTCCAACGTCTGAGCGCCCTCGACCTCGACGGCAACGGCATCACCACGCCGGGGATACAATCGCTGGTTCATTCAAGTGTGTTCATGCACTTGCGCCGTCTCAATCTGAGTCGAAACGCGGGTGTCGGCGATAAAGCGATTCACCTGCTCGCCCGATCGCCGCATGCGGAAAGTCTCGAAGAGTTGGGACTCGCCGCGACGAACGCCACCCTTGAAGGGCTTCAGAATTTGTTTCAGTCGCCGCACTTGCCGCGTTTAACGAGCCTCAATGTCGCGCGAACGCGCTCCTGGTGGGCGCAACTCACCTCGCCGCTGCGCATCTGGGCCGACTCGAAACTGCTGAGGCAACTCCGCAATCTGGACCTCAGCGAGAACGTCCATCCGGCCTCCGTGGGCGTCCTGCTCGATTCGCTTCGCGCGCCCCATCTCCACACTCTTCATTTGCGCAGTATCGCCGCCGGCAGTTCGGAGGCGAAATTTCTGGCCAATTCTCCGCACCTGGCGAACTTGACTTTCCTCGATCTGCGGAAAAACAACCTCGGTGCCGAGGGCATGCAGATTCTCGCCGATTCGCCGCACCTGGCGTCCCTGACTCATCTGGATGTCAGCTCCAATAACATCCGCGATACGGGAGCGAAGGCGCTCGCCGCGTCGCCGCATTTTCGGCGCCTGGCTGTGCTGGATCTCGCTCGCAATGGCATCGGCGGTCCTGGCTTGCAAGCGCTCGCGGAGTCGCCCAACCTCCAACACGTCACGATGCTCAACCTCGCCGCCAACTTCATCGGCGCGGACAGCGTGCGCGCGCTGGCGGAATCCGGGCATCTGAGCCGGCTGTCCTGGCTCGACCTCAGCGATGCCTGTCTCGACGAAACCAGTGCCCGCGTCCTGGCGTCGTCGGCGAATCTGGCCCGCTTGGCCACGCTGCTGTTGCAGAAAAACCAACTCGGCGATGCCGGGGCGAAGGCGCTGGCGCAATCGCCGCATTTGCAACGATTAGCCACCCTCGATCTGAACGACAACCGCATCGGCAAGGCCGGAGCGGAGGCGCTGGCGGTCGCGCCATCCTGGCGACGGATGCGAAAACTCGATCTGCGCGGCAACGTCTTCACCGACACGCAGGAAGCGTTATTACGCGAACGATTCGCCGATGCGGTGTTGCTGTGATTGTGGCCGAGATCGAGAGAGGCAAACCATGACGCACGCCGACGCCTTCTTGCAAGACATTCTGGCGCATCCCGATGACGATACGCCGCGTCTGATCTTCGCCGACTGGCTGGAAGAGCAAGGCGATGCGGCCAGCGCCGCCCGGGCCGAATTCATCCGCGTGCAATGCGCCCTTGCCGGCGGAGAACTGCCACCGCAACGGCGAGCCGAATTGGGGCGACGCGAGAAACAGATCCTCGACGAATGGGACAAAGAGTGGGTACGTCCCATTCGGCGACTGGTAAAAAACTGGGAATTCCATCGCGGCTTCATTGAGGATGTCGGTATGCTGACCGATAGATTTCTCACGCATGCCAGCCGACTCTTCTGCCGCCTTCCCATTAAGCATCTACGTTTGTGGCCTCGTGTGTATTCCCAATCCTTTCCTCTTGTCGAGCGGATCAACATGGCGGCGGTAGCGGACAATGAGTATCTCTGCTGTCTGCGTTCTCTTGATCTCAGTGAAAATCAGTTGGAGAGCCGAGATGTGCGCGCCCTCGTCGTCTCGGAACATCTGACCCGTTTGACCGCGCTGGACCTATCGCACAATCGCATCGGCGACGGCGGCATTCGGGCTTTGGCGGGGGCACCGTTATTAGGTCAATTAGAATGCCTGGATCTGTGCGGCAATGATGTCGGCGCCGGCGGTGTACGTGTCTTGGCACACGCTCTGGAAAAGTTGGAACGCTCACCCGAAGGATTGCGGTTACAGCGACTACATCTATTTGCCCACAATCTCAGTGCTGCCGGTCAGCGTGTGATCGCCGATTCGCCGTTGCTGCGGGAACTGGTGCGCGGGTGAGTTTCCTGTCATAGTCTCAATCCAACGGCAAGTCCTGGCGTGTCGAATCATCGCCCGTCAACCGCACGGCCAACTTGCCCCCTTGCCCAGCCAACTCGATCCCGGTGCCCGGACTGCGAATCCAGCCCTGAGCCGTGGCCGATTGCTTTTTGTAGCGGCCGCGCTTGAGGACATGGATTTCCGGCGTGCGCGTGTCTCGCTCAATCACCCAGACTTCGGGAACGCTGAGATCGCGATAGAACGGCAGTTTCTCGTAGGTCTCATCGTCGGGACTGCGAATTTCGACGACGACATCGGGCGCTCCCTCGAAGTATTCGTTGCGATCGATGGCGAAGCGCTGCGGCAGGAGCAAGACGAGATCGGGAATGCGATAGCTCTTCGGCCAACCGCCGATCGCCGCTACGTTAATCTGGTGATACACTTTGGCTTGTCGGAGTGGTGCCCAGTAGAAGCGCAGATAACTCTCCAGCGCGAATTCCAAATCTTGATGATCCCGGTTCGGCATCGGCGGCATGTGCAGGACTCCCTCCCACATCTCATCCCAACGGTCGGCTCCCGTCTGCTTGCGCAACGCTTGGATGTCTGGTAGTAGTGAGGACATGACGGCTTTCATGCGATTCTCCCAATCCGTGTCTCGGTCGGTCCCCAGTTTACTCGCCATCCCGCAGCGGTGTATATGCCACTGTTTATACATGAGTTTCCAGGATGGCTCCGCAGCGGCGAAGATGCTCTTCGTATTTCACGTCGTACAGCGCCCCGCGCAAATCGACGAGGTAAAAATCGACGCCATCGAGAATCGCCCCGCGCAGGTCGGCGCAACATAGGTTCGCCTTGCGGATCTCCTCGGGCGCTTTGTAGGTCTGTTCGTCGTAGTCGTCGGTGTAGAAGCCAGTCTTGCTGCCCTCGCAGGGGATGGTGCTGCCGACCAATCCGCTGCGCGTCGAACCCATGTGGAACGAAGCGCCGCGCAGGTCGGCATCGCGCAAATCGGCACCTTCCCATTCGATGTCGGCCAATCCCGCCGCGCACAGACAGGCACCGCGAAAATTGCCTCCGAATATCGTCGAGCCGGTCAGCAGCGCGCCGTGCAGATTAGCCTTCTCGAAATCGGCGGCGAGGTTCATGTACTCCAGGTCGCAGCCAATCAATTGCGCCTCGGTGAAACGCGCTTCCTCCCAGTGCGCTTCACGCAAGCACAGGCCCGACAGGACGGCATTCTTCAAGTCGGCGCTGGAAAAATCGGCATCCGTCAGAATTGCTCGGGTGAAATCGACGCGGAACAGGATAGCTTTCCGGAAAACGGCCGCGCTCAAATTGCTGTCCACGAACCGCGTCTCCGGCAGGCAGGCCGATGTGAAGTCCGCTTGCTCCAGATTGGCGGCCGTGAAGTTCGCGGCATCGGCGCTGACGCCGGTAAGGTCGGCACCGCGAAGGTCCGCTTCCTCGGCGCTGAACTGATCCAGGCAGGCTCCCATCAGCCGAGCCTGGCGCAAGTTGACCTTGCTTGCGGTTGCGCGCATCAGGTTCGCTCGGCGCAGGTCGGCTTCCGTCAAGTCGGTTTCCCGGAGATCGGCTTGCGGCAGTTGGACGCCGGGCCAACCCACATGGCTCAAATACGCTCCGGCGAGTTGGGAAGGACAGTTACCTCTCAGGATCGCGCTTGCGCCGGCCGCATGCAGAATGCTGGCGGTCATGGCATGACTCCAGGGCGGCCCGGCGAGCAAGACGTGCAACTGCGTGAATGCCCGGTCGTCGCCGACGATCAGGCGGCCCGTAGCTTCAATGAGATCGCGCGGCAGACGCTCGGCCAGATAATCGCAGCCTGCCTCGCCGTGCAGGTCCGCGGCAATGCGCTCGGTGGCCAGCATACGCTGCATCGGCGGATGACGCAGTAGGCGAATCAGGCTCTCGGCGAAGCCCGGTCGGACGATTTCCAGAACGCCATCCGCCAGGGATAGCTCCGGCATGACGGCGACGTTCAGACAGGCGCTCCGCGCTCGTTCCAGGAGATCGGTATCCGTCAGATATTCTTGCAGATGGCAATGCAGAGCGTCGCGGACATCGGGCAGCGCATCGTCGGAGGCCAATCGATCCAGCACAATCCGCCACAGTTCCGCCAAGCCATCGAGCAGGAAGTGATCCTCGACGCGGATACGCCGCATTACGGATGCACAACGCGGTCGATGCGCCGCCAGCAGATATTCAATGAGATCGTCTTGATTCCACGGTGCCAGGCTGTAGATGGCCAAATGATCCACCGGACATGCGGCCACAGCGGTGTAAATCACCAAGCCATCCGGCATATTCACCAACGGATCGGCTTTCGGTTCATCCAGCAAGGCAATGGGGTAGTCGGAGGGCAAAGTGGCCAGGTGTCCGAGGGCCGTCGTTTTGCCCGAACCGACGCAACCTAGAATGGCGATGTTGCCGCGCGCTCCCGCTTCGACGAAGAAGCAAATTTCCTCATCGAGCAACAAAGGTATGTTGGCCGGCAGAGAAAGCACACGCGGCCGTACAGGTGCTTGTTTCGGCTCAATCATGGTTCGGCTCGTTTTGTTGGCCGCAAAGAGGTCGGCCAGAACGTCTTCTATTGTAAAGCCTGCCAAGCCAAGCACAACTTGACAGTGAACCCGTGACCCGCCATCCTCATCCTGCTAAGAAGAGAGAAGAGAGAACCCCGCGGATTGAGCGTCGCCCCTAGCAGTGAGGATTGTGTTCGCCATGACCGAACCATCGCGCTTCTTCCTGACAACCGCCATTGACTATCCCAATAGTCGGCCCCATATCGGCACCGCTTTCGAGAAGTTGGGCGCCGATGTGCAGGCGCGCTATCGCCGTATGCAAGGCTACGCGGTGTTCTTTCTCATGGGCAATGACGAGAACACCGTCAAGGTCGCCAAGCGCGCCGCCGAACTGGGCGTGGAGCCGAAACCCTACTGCGATGACATGGCCGAGCAATTTCAGGAAGTTTGGCGCGCCCTGGCAATCAGCTACGACGACTTCATTCAGACGAGCGAAGCGCGCCATCACCAGGGCTGCCAAAAATTCATTCAGAAAGTGTACGACAACGGCTATATCTACAAGGGCAATTACGAGGGCTGGTATTGCGACGGCTGCGAGAGCTTCAAGACGGAGAAGGATCTCGACGACAACCGGCGCTGTCCCATTCATCTGACACCGGCCGTGCGCCGCGTCGAGCCGTGCCACTTCTTCGCGCTGTCGAAGTTTCAGGATCGTCTCATCCGCTTCTACGAAGAGAACCCCGATTTTATCCAACCGGAGAGCCGGCGCAATGAAGTCCTCAATCTGGTACAGACCGAGCTGCGCGATGTGAATATCACGCGCTCCGGGCAGAGTTGGGGCATCCGCGTTCCCTTCGATCCGGACTTCACCATCTGGGTATGGTTCGATGCGCTACTCAACTACATCACGGCCATCGGCTATGGCACGGATGAGGCGCGCTTTCAGAAATGGTGGCCAGCCCAACTGCATGTCATCGGCAAGGACATTACGCGCTTTCACTGCGCCCAGTGGCCGGCCATGTGCATGGCCGCAGGCATCGAACCGCCGCGCCGCGTGTTCGGACACGGTTTCGTCTACGACAAGGGTGGACGGAAGATCGGCAAATCGATGGACAATGTCGTCGAGCCGATGGACCTCATCACGAAGTTCAGCGCCGAGGCATTTCGCTTCTATTTCCTGCGTGAATGCCCTTTTCCCGGCGATGGGGAGTTTAGCTGGGAGCGTTTTGTCGAAGTGTGCAACGCGGACCTAGCCAATAATCTCGGCAATCTCTACAGCCGAGTCACGCGCTTGCTGAGCCAGAATTACAACTGCCATCTGGATGACACGGCCAAGCTGGAGCCGGGCGAATTCTACACGGATACCGATGTCGAGACGATCGTCAAGCAGGTGCAGGAACACGTTGAGGCTTGCGAATACAGTCAAGCATTGCAACGCATTTGGCTCAAACTGCTCGATCCGGCCAATCAGTATCTGGAGCGAACCGAGCCGTGGAAGCTGGTCAAAACCGACAAAGCGGCGGTCAAACGTATTCTGTACGACATGGTCGAGCAGCTGCGCGGCGTGGCCATTTTGCTCAAGCCGTTCCTGCCGAGCATGGCGGAGACGATCTACACCAGTTTCAATTTCCGGCAATCGTGGGACAGCGTGCGCTATGAAGATGTCTGGTCGCATCCACGACAAACCGAAGACTTGCGGCTCGTGGCGGAGCTACCGGACGGCAAGGTGAAACCGCTATTTATGCGCATCGTTTGACATAGAGCGAACGGCCAGCGGAAGCCGGCTGATATAGGCTGGTGGAGTCTAAACCAGCCGGCTTACGCCGGCCGTTCGCCAACGATAGGACCGACATGCAAGACAAACCCGCAGTCGTACTGCTGAGCGGCGGTCTCGATTCGGCGACGGCTTTGGCCATCGCTCATCGCGAGGGCTTCCGTTGCCATGCTCTGACGATCGCCTACGGGCAGCGTCATGCCGCGGAATTGGAGGCGGCGCGCCGCGTGGCCGCGGCGCTAGGCGCGGTTGAGCAGCGTATTCTCGAACTGGATCTGCGTGCTTTCGGTGGCTCGGCCCTCACGGCCGACATTCCGGTACCGCACGATCGCTCTGCGGAAACAATGAGCGCGAACATTCCTATTACCTACGTTCCCGCTCGCAATACGGTGTTTCTCGCGCTCGCCTTGGCTTGGGCGGAAGTATTGGGGAGTTTTGACCTCTTTGTCGGCGTCAATGCAATTGACTTCAGCGGTTATCCTGATTGTCGCCCTGAGTTTGTGGCCGCGTTCGAGCAACTGGCGAACCTGGCCACGAAAGCCGGTGTGGAGAAGAAGGGATGCTTCCGCATCCATACGCCGTTGATCCAACTCTCGAAGGCCGACATCATTCGCCTTGGTGTATCGCTGGGCGTCGATTATGGGCTGACGCATAGCTGTTACGATCCGGCTCCTGATGGCGCGGCTTGTGGCCGCTGCGATTCCTGTCAGTTGCGCCGCGCTGGTTTCGAGGCGGCAGGCATCTCCGATCCGACCCACTATTTCCCTCGTTCGTGAGTTGGGTCATTTGGCGTCTTCCGGCTGGTCCGCATAGAGACTGTCTCCTAATCCCGCTGCTCAACTCCATCCGCCTCGACGCAGCAGCGCAACGCCGTCAGGAAGCGATCGGCGTCGTCGGCGGAGCGGATGTTCTCTTGCAGCGCGGCGCACGCTCCATGCACGCAGCACACCGAAGCGGCGTGTTCGCAGCGATCCATGCACTCGGTTTTGACGATACAGAGCTTGTACGGAAGACCGGCTTCCTCGACTTGCTGTTTCAACCATTTGCCGGGTGAGTCGTCGCAAACGCGACGCCAGGCTTTGCGGCAATCCTTGCCCGTGCAAAGAAACACCGTCACGGATGTCTTGCTCATCGGCGGCTCGCCTCCCTCCGAGATGTTCCCAACTCCATTCTATCCGGTGGCGGTCTTCCGATGATATTCGGAACTTAGCAACGCTGGCGGATTCCGCAGCAACTCCGGGTGAAACAGACCGAGGCGGGTGCGGCGCAGCAGGAAGTCGGCGGGCGTCAGCGCCATCTCGTGAGCGCGCTGATAGACAAACTCGGCGAGAATGTCCGGTTCATCCGGCACCACACGCCGGCCAAGCGCGGGATCAGAGTCCAGGTAATCCGCCACCTCGACGGCACGCCGGCCGTAGCGCGCAACCAGATGACGCGCCGTTTCGTCATCGAGATGACATCGGGCTGTCAGTTCTCTGATGGCCGCCGGCGCGAAGCGCTGCCACGGCTGTTCGGGCGTGCCGTCCAGCCGAAACGAGCGTGTCCGGCAGCGGCGCGACAGACCCAGGCGATGAACCACCGTATCGGTGATGACTTCGGCCATGTGTCGATAGGTCGTGTACTTGCCGCCCGCGATGGTTAGCAGGCCGGAGGGCGACGTGTGAATCTGGAACTCGCGCGATAGATCGGATGGCTCACCGGGGCGTGTGCGGATGAGTGGACGTAGGCCGGCAAACCGGCCGAGTACATCCGCTTCGCTCAGCGCCGGACTGAAGTAGTGATTGAAGCCGGCCAGCAGATAGGCGACATCGTCCGGCGTGACGGTCAGGGCGTCGGGCGAATCGTCGCAGGCGGCATCGGTGGTGCCGAGGAGCGTTTTGCCCAGCCAGGGAATGACGAAGAAAACCCGACCATCGGCGGGGTGCAGCAGCAGGAACGCGGCCGGCAAACCGCGATCCGCCGCGATCAAATGCACGCCCTTCGTCGGCCGCAACAATCGCTCGCTCTCATCGCCGGCCAAATGACGCACGGCATCGCTCCACGGCCCGGTGGCGTTCAGCACCTGCTTGGCGACGATCGAGAACTCTCGACCACTGCGATGATCGAGCGCCCGCACAGTCGATTTTTTGAAGTGGACCGCCTCGACGTAGTTGACGACGACCGCGCCGTTCAGCGCCGCTGTGCGCATCACTTCCAGACAAAGACGGGCGTCGTCCATCTGGGCGTCGAAATACTCCGCGCCGCCGCGCAGCCCCTTCGGTTGCAATCCAGGGAATTCGCGGCGCAGACGTGCCAGCGAGGTGACATGACTGCGATGGATATTGCGTGTGCCCGCCAGGATGTCATAAAGGATAAGGCCGATCCGAAATTTCCACGCCGGCACACGCGCATTCTGGTAGAAGGGCAGCACGAAGCGCAGTGGGTGGACCAGATGCGGAGCGTTGCGCAGCAAACGGCCGCGCTCGTGCAGTGCTTCGTAGACGAGGTGAAAATCGCCATGCTCCAGGTAGCGCAGACCGCCGTGAACCAGCTTCGACGAAACGCTACTGGTGCCGGAGGCGAAATCGCCCTTGTCGATCAGAGCGACGCGCAGGCCGCGCAGCACGGCATCGAGCGCCACGCCGGCGCCGGTGATGCCGCCGCCGAGAATGAGCAGATCAAAAACTCCGTCCGTGAGCGCCTCCGGCATCCGTTTCATGCACGTTCTCCCGCGCGGCCGGTTTCGTCTTCCAAGAGTCTGGCCGGAAACATCGTAATCAAACGCCGCCGATCCGCCAACCGCGACCTTCCCCACGCGATGCCGATTCGATTTTCAGACGGTTCGGTGATCTTCGAGTGGCAAGACCCCGATGGCACGTACACGGAGGCCGAGATGGATCGGCCGCTCCATGCCGAAATCATGTCGATCGAGCGGAGGAAGACCGCCAAGCACTGGGCCTTTCTCACCGAGTGAAGAATCGTCAACGACGGAGTCCTGCAACCCGCAAGGAACGAGTTTTGATTGCCCTTGACTGCCCCTCGCGGGGCCGCTAGAAAAACAACCAGTCCCTTATTCCGTAAGGTCGTGTGACAGCCTGTGGCCAGTTGGTCTCAGGCATTTTTTATGTTCGCCCAGGATCTAAAATCTCCTCATGTGGGAGGTAGGTGGAAGCCAATGCCCTGCACCTGTGTCGTCGGTCTGCAATGGGGCGACGAGGCGAAAGGGAAAATTGTCGATCTGCTCACCGACGATCACGCTTTCGTGGTTCGTTATAATGGTGGGGCCAACGCCGGCCATACCGTCGTCAGTGGCAATCAGACGTTCAAACTCTCGCTCCTTCCTACGGGAGTCTTGCGCCCCAACGTCCGCGCGGTCATCGGCAACGGTGTCGTGGTCTATCCGCCGCGTTTCCTCGAAGAAACCGCCAATCTGCGCCAGGCCGGCATCACCATTAGTGACAATCTCGTTGTCAGCGGTCACGCTCATGTCATCTTTCCCTATCACCTCGAAGAAGAACGTCTCAACGAGGGAACGAGCGGCAAAGGCATCGGCACAACCGGGCGCGGTATCGGTCCCTGCTATCAAGACAAGGTCGGCCGGCAATTCGCCGTGCGTCTTGGTGAGTTGCTCTACCCCGATCATCTGCGCGAGCGTCTCGGCCCCATTGTGGAGCGCAAAAATCGTGTTTTGCGCGCCCTCGGCGCGGATGCCGGGCAATTCGATGTCGAGACGATTTGCCGAGATTATCTCCAGTGCATGGAGCAGATTCGCCCGCATGTCATGGATACGACGCATCTCTTGCATGAAGCGGTGCGCAAAGGACAGGGCATTCTCTTTGAGGCCGCCCAGGGCAGTCTGCTCGACGTGGATCATGGCACGTATCCGTATGTGACCAGTTCCAACAGTTCGACGGCGGGCGTGTGGAGTGGTTCGGGGGTATCGGCGCGGAAACTGGATCGCGTTGTTGGCGTCATCAAGGCGTATTCCACGCGCGTCGGTCGCGGTCCCTTCCCGACCGAGTTGGATGATGGGCCGGACGGCATTGGCGAACGCATCCGGCGTACCGGCCGCGAGTATGGCACTGTCACCGGCCGGCCGCGTCGTTGCGGGTGGTTCGACGCCGTCGCCGTGCGCTATACCGCGACGCTCAACGGTGCCGATGAACTGGCCCTCATGCTTCTCGATGTACTCAGCGAGTTGGACGAAATTCGCATCGCCGTCGCCTACGAGGTGGATGGCCAACGTCTCGACCATTTCCCCGCGGATGCGTTCCTGCTTGAGCGCTGCCGTCCGGTCTACGAAACGCTGCCGGGCTGGAAAAAAGATGTGTGCGGCGCGCGCAGCCTTGCGGATCTGCCCGCCGCCGCGCGGCGCTATGTCGATCGTCTCGCCGAATTGCTCGGTCTGCCCGTAACGATCATCTCAGTAGGCCCGGATCGGACACAGACGATCTTCACAAAAGGATGAGTTTTCAGTTTTCAGTGTTCAGTATTCAGTGTTCAGTAACAACCACTGAACACTGAAAACTGAATACTGAATACTGAACACTGAAAACTGAACACTGAAAACTGAACACTGAAAACTATGATGGTGTGACCTTGCCCACCCCGTCCACGAAGTCGAAATCACCGGACGCCCTGCGGCGCTTGGCCGAGGCCGGACTGAAGCCGGAACGATTGCCGGACCATATTGCCATCATCATGGATGGTAATGGACGCTGGGCGCAACAACGCGGTCTGCCACGCATTGAGGGACATGCGCGCGGCGCGCACAGCGTTCGCGCCACCGTGGAAGAATGCTGCCGGCTGGGGATTGGCCAACTGACCCTTTACTGTCTCAGCAGCGAAAACTGGAAACGGCCGCAGACGGAACTCGATTTCCTCATGAGACTGCTTGAGCAGTATCTCATTGATGAACGCCGGGAGATTCTCGATCAAAACATCCGTTTCAGCACCATTGGCCGCCGCACGGACCTGCCGGACAACGTCCTGCGCGAGATCGATGAGAACATTCGGCTCAGTCAGGACAACACCGGCATGGCCCTCTGTTTGGCCATCAATTACGGTGGACGCACCGAATTGATCGATGCCGTGCGCGAGGTCGCGCAACAAGTGTGCGAGGGCACGCTGGCACTGGACGCCATTGATGAGGCCGTCATGAACAATGCGCTGTACACGGCGGGCATGCCCGATCCGGACTTGCTCATCCGCACGGCCGGCGAGATGCGTGTCAGTAATTTTCTGCTGTGGCAAATCTCTTACGCGGAATTGTGGGTAACGGATCGGTGTTGGCCGGACTTCGATTCGGCGACACTACACCAGGCGCTGCGCGATTACGCCGCTCGCGAACGACGGTTCGGCGGCATCCCCACGGACGACTAGCCCCGGATCGTTTCCATGCTGAAAACGCGGCTGTGGATGGGAGCCATTCTGATCGCGCTGGTGATGTGCGTTCTGCTATTCGATCCGGGACCGTACTATCCTTTTCTCTTTTTGCTGATGATCTTCCTCGCCGTGGTCGGCAGCGTGGAACTCCATCATCTCATTGGCGCCGCCCACGGTTTGTCGGCCTGGCTAAGCGGTGCTGCCGTGCTAGTCGTCTTGCTGGCTAATTGGCCGGCGCACTTGTGGCCGGAACTTCTCGGTGGCGATCCCTGGCCCATCGTCCTCGGCGCATTCACGGCGGTTGTGCTGATTGCTTTTCTCGTGGAGATGGCCGTCTTTCATCCGGCCGCGCTGGATGCAGTGTCTTCGCCAACGGGCGGCGGGGCCGTGGTGATTCGCATGGCTCTGTTGGTGTGGATGACCGCGTATCTGGGGCTATTGCCTAGCTTCCTTGCCCAACTTCGCTGGATCGACGATGCGCAAACGTATAAGCCCGTGGCCGCGCTCGCGCTGGCGATCTTCGTGCCCAAATGCTGTGATATTGGGGCGTATTTCACGGGCCGGTTGCTTGGCCGCCATCCCATGTCGCCGATACTCAGCCCGAAAAAGACGTGGGAAGGGCTGATCGGTGGACTGGTCTTGTCAGCGGTCGTCGCGGTCGCTATTAACCGCCGCCTGTCCGTGCTGCGAGGCGGCGATTGGTCCGCGGCCGGCTTCGGCTTGGCTGTGGGTGGAATCGGCGCTCTAGGAGATTTGGCGGAATCGTTAATCAAGCGCGATTGCCGGCGCAAGGACGCCTCGCAGGTTGTCCCCGGCTTCGGCGGTGTGCTTGACGTGGTCGATTCCATCGTCTTCGCTGCGCCCCTTGCCTATTGCTGGATGCGCTGGTGAGTGAACTCGTCTTGTACTTCTCGTGTCGATGGGATAACCGACCCGTAGTTCTACCCCGGACCCGAAGATGAGCGAAGTAACCATCACACTGGACAGCCGCGATGAGGCGCTGTTGCTGTTTGGCAGCCGCGACCAGTATTTGCGCGAAATCCGCACGCAACTGGGCATGCAACAGTTGGTCGGTCGCGGCGATCAGCTTTTACTCAAGGGCACCGACGAACAACTCGCCCTGGCCGAGCGCGTTTTCGGTCAGTTACGTCAGATGCTGCGCCAGCAGGGCAGTCTCTCCAGCGAGGATGTTAAGACAGTGCTTGAAGTGGTGATGCAAGGCGGCGAGCGCATCGGCACGCAGCCGCAGAAGTCCGCCGAGGGCGGCAGTCGCTTCGTTCGGCCGCGCACCGATGGTCAGGCTCGCTACGTCCGCGCCATGCGCGATCACGATTTGACCATCTGCGTAGGTCCGGCCGGCACCGGCAAGACGTTCTTGGCGGTCGGCATGGCCGTCAGTATGTTGCGTCAATCATCGGTCAAGAAAATCGTCCTGGTACGGCCGGCGGTCGAGGCGGGAGAACGTCTCGGCTTTCTGCCCGGCGACATCGCCGCCAAGGTCAATCCTTACCTGCGCCCGCTCTTCGACGCGCTCAACGACATGATGGAGTCGGAGCAGGTCAAGCGCTACATGGAAAATGACATTATTGAGATCGTTCCTCTCGCCTTTATGCGCGGCCGCACGCTCAACCAGGCCGTCATCATTCTCGACGAGGGGCAAAACACCACCGTGCCGCAGATGAAGATGTTCCTGACGCGCATGGGTAACGGCTCCAAGATCATCGTCACCGGCGACGTTACCCAGGTAGACTTGCCCAAGCAAACGCGCAGCGGCTTGACCGACGCCGTTCACCGGCTGCGCGACATCGACCGCATCGCTCTCGTCTATCTCGACGAGAACGATATTGTACGCAACCCATTAGTTCAGCAAATCCTGCGGGCCTACGAAGATGAACGGCCCCGCAAAAAAAAGGAGTAGTGGTTAGTGGTTAGTGGTTAGTGGTTAGTAAAGATAATTTCTTTACTAACCACTAACCACTAACCACTAATCACTAATCACTACGTATGTTTGGTCCCTTCAAAAAGCCTTCGCGGCTGAGCCAATGGGATGGCCGACGCCGCTCTTCGCGCAGTGACGATCCCGTCCTGCCGCAGTTATTTTGTCGTGCGGTGCTGCTCCGCCTGGGGGCGGTGCTGTTGACCGTACTCGGCGCGACGTATCTGGCGCACGACTGGGGCGGCTTGATGTCGTACCGCGTCGGCGAGGTACGGCCCTACGATTTGCGCGCCCGCGTCTACTTCGAGGTGGTGGACGAGGAAGAGACGGCGCGCAAACGCGATGAGGCTGTGCAAGCGCTGCCGGTCGAACAGCAGCGCGATCACAAAGCCTGCGAATCGGTGCGCAAGAACGTACTCCCCGTGGTCAAACCCTTCCCGCCCGGCACGCTCTTGGTCGAACGTGATTTCGCCATCACCGATAGCCAGTACGAATTGCTGCAAGCGGAGACGCACGCTTTTTGGCAGAGTCAGGGGCAGGCCCGTCTCGTCGGTCGTAGTGTGTCCATCTTCCTCGTGTTCACGCTGCTGGCGTTGCTCGTCATCCTCTACGTCATTCGCTTTCAAGAAGGATTGGCTTCGAGCCTTCATAAAATCGTCGGCGTCTGCGCTCTCGTGCTGCTGACCCTGGTGCTGGGGCTATTCCTGTGTCCGGTCTGCTGGCATGCGGTGTTGATTCCGCTGACCGTGACCGCGCTCATTCTAACCATCGCTTACAATCCGCCGTTCGCGCTGCTCATGTCGTTGAGCCTGACCCTGGCAATGATCGTCACGCTGGGCGGATCGCTGAGCGATCTCTTAGTGGCGATGGGCGGGCAGGCGACGGCCATCTTGACCTTGCGCAACGTCCGCACACGGACGCGACTCGTCGAAATTGGCGTCATCGCCGGCGTTGCCTATCTCGCCATGACGGTGGCCACGGAACTGTATTCCGGTCAGACCTGGAGTTTGATCGTGTCGGATTCGGCTTGGGCATTGGTATGGGGTACACTGGCCGGCTTCCTCGTCAGCGGTCTGTTGCCGCTGGTCGAGCGTCTGTTCGCCATTATCACCGATGTGAGTTTGCTCGAATTGGGCGATGGTTCGCATCCGCTCTTACAAGAATTGGTACGCCGCGCTCCCGGCACCTACACGCACAGCATGACGGTGGCGACCCTGGCCGAGCCGTGCGCCGAAGCCATTGGTGCCAATCCGCTGTTGGCTCGCGTCGGCAGCTATTTCCACGACATCGGCAAGATGCTCAAGCCACAGTATTTCATCGAGAATCAGACCGGCGAAAATCGTCACGATTCGCTGGAACCGGCCCTGAGTACGCTCATCATCATCGGCCACGTCAAGGATGGCGTCGCGCTCGCCGAGCAGTATCGCCTACCGCGACCCATCATCGAATTCATTCAGCAACATCATGGGACAACGCTGGTCGAGTATTTCTATCGCGAGGCGCTGCGCATCCACGAAAGCCAGTGCAATACGCCGGCGCGCATGGATGGCCAGCCGCATCCGCTCGAACCGACCTTCCGTTATCCCGGTCCGAAGCCGCAAAACCGCGAAAACGGCATTGTCATGCTGTCCGACGCGGTCGAAAGCTCTAGCCGCGCGCTGTCGGTGCCCACGCCCGGCAGCCTGCGCAAGCTCGTTCACGATTTACTGATGAAACGCCTCCTTGATGGCCAATTCGAAGAGAGCGGCTTGACGCTGACGGAACTGCACATTGTCGAGGAGACACTGTGCAAGGGACTTATCGCGCTGTATCACTCGCGGATCAAGTATCCCGAGGCGGCGACGAACGAACGACGAGCATCGTAGCGGATCGTTCAGCGCGGTTCACTTCGCGGCGTCCGCGCTCGCATGGCGGCGAGTACGTTGGCGGCGTACTCGGGATGGCGGAACCGTAAAGCAACCGTGCCGCGTCCCGGCGAATAGCGGCTCAGTTGCGCGGGGAGTCGCTTCGATGTCATGGTGCCGAGAAGGAAGCCAGTGATACCGCCCACGGCGAGAGCCGCGAGGCCAATCACGAACAGCAGCGAGCCATCGTTCCCGCCCTGACTCAGCGCCAACACAATCGCCAATCCGCAGGAGAGAACCGCGCCCACTTGCATGCCGCGCATACCGCCACGGTGCTGCCGATCGCGGATGCGCTGCTGACAGGTATCGCAGACCGGAATCGGCAGTTCCAGCGGCGAACTCGCGGACACCAGGACGCTCGTGACAGTATCCCGGCGTGAATCAATCGGGAAGTTCATCGTCCGGCTGGTGCGTTCGCCGCAATCGCAGCACTTTGGCGGAAAAACCAGGCGCGTCAGATGGGCGGTGATCCATCCGCCCGCATCGGGCGCGGCCGGGATCGAATCGGCCTCCCTCGTGTCATACGCTTCGGGCGGCGGCACGCCTTTGGGGGTTTGTCGGCCCAAACGCCGGCCAAGCTCCAGAATCAATTCACCCAACTCGCCGGCCATCACCTCGTAGCGCGCCGGCAACACGACCGTATCGGAAGCGATAAGCTGCCATTGTCTGGCCTTGACCTGCGCTCCGTGGGCGATGGGCGTATCCTCTCGGCGCAGCTCGATGAACGGCACGGATTCCGTGGCGACCGGCAGCGTCAAGCCGACGCGCGGACTATCGGCGTCCGGTACGAACGCATGGCCCTGCACATTGAAAACGCACCACGGACACCATACGGTCGTGTCACGATATTTCACTTCCACGCCATCGGGATGCAGCACGAGCGAATGGCCACGCATCATCAGCGACCACCCCAGCCACACGCCCGCACCACAAAGCAGACCAATGCCCAGCGCCAGCCGTTCGCCATCGCGCTCGCCGGTAAGGATGCACGACAAAAGAAAACCTGCGCCGGCGAGACCGAACAGCACGGCGAGGCCGTACATCTGGCGCGGCCCGATTGTCACGGGTTCCTGAGCGAGATAGGCGCGCGGATCGTGGATCAGGTCTTCGAGGTCGGGTAGGAACCGCGTCAGCGATTGTCCCACGGGCAGCACACTCATGCGCAAAACCCTTACAATGGAAGTTATTGTCTTCCTTCAGTGTGTCTGTTCCCGCGATCAAGTCAACTCCGCTATCCGCTTTCCGCTTTCCGCTTTCCGCTATCCGTTCGAATCAATAGCGGATAGCGGATAGCGGATAGCGGAAAGCGGATAGCGGAAAGCGGAAAGCGGGACTGGGAGCGCATGTTGAACACGGAACATTATTTCGCCACCTGCGGCCGGGGCATTGAGCCGGTGTTGGCTGAGGAGCTGCGCAGCCTGGGAGCATCGACGGTGGAGCAGGGACGCGGCGGCGTCCACTTCAGCGGCGATCTTGCATTGTTGTATTCGGCCAATCTCTGGCTGCGCACGGCCATTCGTGTGCTTCGGCCCATCCTGGAAGCGAACGTCACATCGCCCGATGAACTCTATGAGGCCGTGCGCACGCTCGATTGGACGCACTATCTGACGCCGGAGCATACGTTGGCCGTGGATTGCAACGTCCGCGATTCGCACATTACCCACTCGAAATATGCGGCTCTGCGTGTCAAGGACGCCATTTGCGATCAGTTCATCGAGCGCTGCGGCCGGCGGCCGAGTGTCAATGTGGATGAACCGATGGTGGGGCTGAATCTACACATTTACCGCGATAAGGCTGTGTTGAGTCTGGAAAGTTCCGGCGAATCGCTGCACAAGCGCGGCTATCGTCCAATCTTGACGCGCGCTCCGCTCAACGAAGCGCTGGCGGCGGCTCTGGTCTTGTTGACCGGCTGGCGCGGCGAACGGCCGTTCGCCGATCCGCTGTGCGGTTCCGGCACGTTGGCTATTGAGGCGGCATGGCTCGCCTTACGGCGTCCGCCCGGATTGACGCGCAAGCGTTTCGGTTTTCAGGGCTGGTTGGATTTCGATGTTCAACTGTGGACCTCGCTGCGCGATGAGGCGCGGGCGAACGTCGCGCGGGCGTTGCCGGCACCCATCGTCGCCTCGGACGTGCGCGGCGATGCCGTATCGTTTTCCATCAACAACGCTCGCGCCGCCGGCATTGGCCATTTGCTGCGTTTCGACAAGCGCGATGTGCAAGACTTCCAACCGCCGGACGGCCCGCCGGGTGTGATCCTATGCAATCCGCCCTATGGGGAACGGCTTGGCGAGGAAAAGAATCTTTTTAGTCTTTATCGTTTACTCGGTGAAGTATTCTCGCAGCGCTGCGCGGGCTGGACGGCGTTTGTGTTCACGGGCAATCCTCGATTGGCCAATGCCATTGGTTTGACCCCGGCAGCGCAAATACCCTTGTTCAATGGTAAAATCCCCTGCCGGTTGCTGAAGTTTGAATTGGCCTGAGCGCGGGAATTATTACTCGGCAAACGTCGATTATAGGAGGGCGTAAGATATGAACACCCTGGATGGACTACGAGCGGCGATGGCCGAGGTGGACACTTGCTACAAACAACGCGGCATATTTCAGGATCATTTCGGTTTCGGTCCTCGTCCGGCCTTGGTCGTCATCGATATGGCCTATGGATGGACCGATGCCGCCTACGCCGGCGGCTCGGCAAGGTTGGATGATGCCATCGGGGCCATTCAACAACTTCTTCCGGTTGCTCGCGAGAAGGGCATCCCGATCATTTACACGACTTCGCCATACAGCGACCAACTGCCGTTGAAGTCGGCCGCGGACTTCTCGCCGAATTATCGGCGCTGGGACCGGCGCGCATGCGCCATTGACGAGCGAGTTGCTCCACTGCCGGCCGAATATATTATCCTAAAAGAACACGCCAGCGCATTCGCAGGAACGCCGTTCATCGGTCATCTCGTGGCCCATCGCGTCGATACGCTGCTCATCACCGGCTGCTCGACGAGTGCCTGCGTGCGGGCGACAGCCACAGATGCCAAGAGCCTGGGACTGCGGCCCATTATCATCCGCGAAGGGGTGCAAGATCGTTCGGAGATTGCCCACGAATGGACGCTGTTCGACATTCAGGCACGTTTCGCCGACGTCGTCAGCCTGGAAGAAACGCTAACCTATCTGCGAGGAGTGCGCATCTGAATGAGTACGCTCAACAATCGCGTGGCGCTGGTGACGGGAGGCGGTCGAGGCATTGGCCGGGCCATCGCCCTAGCGCTGGCTCGCGCTGGAGCGCGAGTCGCCGTGACAGCACGCACCGCGTCGGAAGTCGAGGAAGTTGTTGCCACGATTGCGGCCGAGAAAGGACATGCGGTGGCGCTGACGGCGGATCTCGCCGATCGCCATGCGCCGCCGCGTCTGCTTCGGGATGTGGCCGCCGCGCTGGGACCGGTGGACATTCTGGTCAACAATGCCGGTGTGGGTAGCAGCAGCGATCCCAAACCCGTCGTCGAGTTTGACGATGCGTTCTGGGAACTCACCTTGATGGTGAACTTGACCGCGCCTTATCTGCTGAGCAAGGCGGTGTTGCCAGACATGCTGAAACGACGCTGGGGGCGCATCGTCAATATCGCCTCGATCAACGGCAAAACAGGCAGTTTTCACGGTGCGGCCTATGCCGCGAGCAAACACGGTCTGCTGGGATTGACGCGCACGCTGGCGCAGGAGGTGGCGCGCGACGGAATCACCGTCAACGCCATCTGTCCGGGGCCGGTGCATACGGTCATGAATGATCGCCGTCTCGCCTACGACGCCGAACGTACCGGCACGCCGTTCGAGAAAATCGAGCAATCCCTGACGCCGATTGGCCGGCGGCTCGAACCGGAAGAGATTGCGCCATTGGCGGTTTACCTGGCGAGCGAGGACGCCCGGATGGTCACCGGGCAAGCGTGGAATATCTGCGGCGGAATGCTGATGGTATGATTGCGAGAGAGAACGGCTTTCCGGAGAACTCGCATGACGACGCCCCATGAATCCGTGTTTGCGCCTCTTCTCGAACGATTTGCGGAGGCGTGGGAACGCGGCGAACGACCCAATCTCGACGATTACTTGCCGGCCGGTTCGGACAGTACGCCCATCCTGATTGAACTCGTGCGCATGGACCTGGATTTCCGCTTGAAAAGCGGCGAGGCGGCGAAACTGGAAGCGTATCTCGAACGCTATCCGCGACTGGCCGCCAAGCAAACGATTTTGCTGTCCCTACTGAACGACGAATATCAAGCTCGGCTCCAGTACGAACCCGACTTGAATGTGCTGGAATACATTCAGCGTTTCCCGCAGTTGGGCGAGCAACTTCAGCGCCAGTGGGCCACACTGCCCTTGCGCCCGGCGGTGGAGACGACACCGGGGGCGACCCCGGCGGAGCCAGCTCACCCACCCTTGGCCGCCGCGCCCGTCATCGCCGGCTATGAAATCCTCAGCGTGTTGGGCAAGGGCGGCATGGGCGTTGTCTACAAGGCTCGCCAACTAAGCCTCAAGCGTCTCGTGGCCTTGAAGATGATCCGTGCCGAAGCGGTCGAAGGGTCGGACCTGCTGACCCGTTTTCGCAAGGAAGCCGAGGCCATTGCCCGCTTGCAACATCCCCATATCGTGCAGATTCACGATATCGGCGAGTACACCGGCGAACTGGGTACACGCTGTCCGTACATGGCCCTGGAACTGGTTGAAGGCGATACCCTGGCCCACTGGTTATCTGGCCGGCAAGTACCGCCACGAACCGCAGCCGAGTTGACTCTCACACTGGCGCGGGCCGTGCAGACCGCACATCAGTACGGCATCATTCACCGCGATCTCAAACCCGCGAATATCCTGCTGGCAAGCGGGGGACATAAGCTCCCTGTTCTGGATGAAGCAACAGGGGGCTTACGCACTCCGCTCGCCGATTTAGCCCCGAAGATCGCCGATTTCGGCCTGGCCAAGCAAATCGACGAGGACGCCGGCCAGACGCAAGCGGGACAGATTCTCGGCACTCCCAATTACATGGCTCCCGAACAGGCCGAAGGGCGGACCGGCGACATCGGACCCGCAACCGACGTGTATGCGCTTGGCGCGATTCTCTACGAAATGTTGAGCGGCCGGCCACCGTTCATCGCTCCCACCTTGCACCTTACACTTGAACAGGTACGCACCCTGGAGCCGACTCCGCCGTCCCGTTTGCAGCCTCGGCTACCGCGCGATCTGGAGACAATCTGCTTGAAGTGTCTGCACAAGGAGCCAAGTCAGCGCTATCATTCCGCTCTTGCTCTCGCTCAAGATCTGGAACGATTCCTCGCTGATGAACCCATCCTGGCCCGGCGTGAAGGAATCGCCGCCCGCATGTGGCGTAAGTTGCGCCGCCAGCGCATTCTGCTCGGCGCAAGCGCCGCCGTCCTCGCGGTCGCTCTGGTCGCCGGCTATTTCTTGATGCGCTATCGGCACGTCAACCAGCTCGATCAACTGCAAAGACCGATTGTGGCCGAGTTGGACGCGATGGACGGCACGGCCGAACAACTCGACCGTCTCGATAGCCTGATTGCTCAACTGCAACCGTTGGACGCCACCAAAGCCGGCCAGTTCAGCCAAGCCGTGCCGCAACGCCTGGCTCGCTTCCTTGAGGATTACCTGCGCCGCGATATGCTGCGTCCGGCAGACAAGGAACGCATCGACACTGCGTTACTCCTGCTGGACGGCCGCGATCCGGTGGCGGCCATCCAATTACGCGACAAACGCGATAGTCGTTATCGTAATTGGGAAACCGTCTTCGATCTTCGGCCGCCTTTCGCCGGGAAGATCAGCTTGTTCGACACGCCGCAGGTGGAAGTACGCAATGCTCCCGAAGGTGGTCCTGTGTTGTCGCTCACCTCGGAAGTCGCCGCCGATGTTCCAGCAGCAACCTTCCTCACGCCTAACGGTGAAGGCGATGTGCAACTCGAAGCGATTTTTCAGGGATCGTTCGCCAAAGTGAACGCGCTCGGCCTGGTGCTTGCCGGACACGGTACGCAACAGATAGGCTTCGCCGGCGATGCGCGCGCCCTGGCGTTTGCTCCTGATAGTCGCACTTTGGCCACCGGAGGCGGCACGAGCTACGGCATCGGCCGCATTCATTTATGGGATGCGACGGCCGGCCGTCTTCGTGCCACCCTGGAAGGACATAGCGGCGCGATTGGCGCACTGACGTATGCGAGCGATGGCCGAACGCTGGCCTCCGGCGGAGCGGATGGCGAGGTGCTGTTGTGGGATGTGGCCAGCAGCAAACCGCGTCTCCGTCTATCCGGGCGTGCCGGCGGCATCATGGCTCTGGCCTTCTCTCCCGACCGCCGATTTCTCGCGGCTGCGTTTGGCGATGGTTCGACAGTTCCGGGCAAGCCCTATCCGGTGAAGGTATGGCACACCGATACCGGTGTGGAAGCGGCCACGCTGACCGGCCACCAGGGAGCCGTTTGGGTGCTGGCGTTTTCACCGGATGGCGGGCGTCTCGCTTCGGGTTCCAGCGACGGCACCGTGCGGCTGTGGGATGTGGCGAGTTGGAAAGCGTCGGCGGTGTTGCCGGCGGGCCTTTGGGTGCCGTCACTCGCCTTCGCACCGAAAGGCACCATGCTTGCCGTGGCTGCGGGCAGCAAGGTGCAACGCTGGGAACTTGACCCAGCGCCGCGGCTGGTGTCCTCCTGGGAAGGGCATGCGGCCGGCGTCTACGGAGTCGCCTATTCTCCCGATGGACAAATGCTTGTATCCGTGCATGACATGGCCTGGCTGAAAGTCTGGAACGTGGCCGATGGCCGTTTGCGATCCGAGAATCTCATTCAGGGCAGCGGTCGAGGTTCTGCCACCGTCTTCGCGCCCGATGGCTGGACCCTCGCCACATCCACCAACGGCGGCATCGTCAAAATGTGGGACGTGACCACCTGGCGCAGCCGGGCACGACTCGGCTCGCAAGGCTATGTTTTCCGGCTATCCGCCGTGGCGTCGTCGCCGGCTCCTCCGCCGGAGAACGCGCAGGCATCCAAACCTTCGCTTGAGCCGGTCTATCGCTCCGGTGGGCTTGTTCGATTGCAGATTCTGCGTGAAGGAGTGGTGGAACGCGAGGAGCAGCGGATGGTCCGTGCCGGTGCCTTTCGCCTGCGCGCACGCCGTGAAAGTGGTGAATTGCGTTTCCAGCTCAACGATCTCGATCCGCTGGTATTCCGCGATGTTTGGCCTCTCGATGCCCGCGCGGGGCGTTTCGGTGTTTTGTGGACGCCCGGCGTTGGTCTGGCTCGCCTGCACGCCACCCAGGGACCACCGGCAACGGTCGGCAGCTCGCTGGAGCAGGGCGATCATCTATACGGCAGTGGCCGCTATCTCGAAGCCGCCGAGTTTTACCAGACGCAAGCGCGAACCGTCGCCGCCGGATCGACCGGTCAGACGGTGCGGCACGAGGCCGAGTGCAAGCGCGGTCTGTGCCTACTCGCGCTCAACCAACGCCGTGAGGCCCAGACTGTCTTCAGCCGATTGGCCAACGAGGAGGGCCGTGATCCCTGGTTGTTGGTCGCTTTCTTTCAGCTATGGCTGATGCACCTGGAGAATCGTCAGAGCGACGAGGCCGGCCGCATCCTCGTGCAGATTCAGACACGCTATCCCGAAGCTCGCCAGCAGGTCGCTGCCCTCTTGCCCAGCGACATGCGCGTGAGCCTGCATCATCAACTGGAAGCGGCCGGCAGCATGCACCGGCTTGTCTTCGTCTCTCCGGGCGTGGTCGAAAGGCTCGATCAGGCGGTACTCGTTGACGGATTCCTCCACGTTTCTCTGAGCGAGCGTCTCTTCATCAAGCAGCGTCTCCTGTGGGCGTTGCGATTGACGAACAGCGAGGCGCGGGCCAAACACGTCGCCGAGGAGATCCTCCAGGACAGCGGCACCGATGCGCCGAGTCTGCTTGGCTGGCCTGAATATGGTTGGCTCATGCACCTGGCCGGCCGCGACGATCAAGTACCAGCTGAATTGGAACGCGCGTCCGCGTCTGTGCCCGTTAGCGCGGTGGTTTCCCGTGCCCGTCTGTTGCTTGAACGCTCTCGCTGGCACGCTCGCTTACGGCAGTGGCGCGAGGCAGAATCGCGGCTCGACGAACTGGCACGCATGGAGGTACACGACCGCGAAGTGTTGGCCGGCGCAACCCTCTTGCGCGGCGTGGCCCGCGAGCAACGCGGCGACGCGGACGGCGCACGGCAGGTCTGGAAGCAGGGTGCGGCACGCCTGCGGACTCCGGCGCGATCGGAATCGGCGGATGCCTACTCTCCCATGAATTGGTTGCTGCAAACGATGATCGTAACGGCGCAGAGCGGCGCGATGACGGACGCCGAGGCGGAGCGATTCAAGACCGTGTTGATCGACTCGCTTGAGGGAGTTTCCAGCGATCTCCGCCGTCTGGCCGGTCAGCACTTGCCAGCCTCCGTCCTGCGGGCGATGTGGCAGAGTGAGCAGGGGCGTGACGTGTCGCGCCGCATCGCTTGCCGCGAACTGTCGCAGCCGGAAACATTCGCGCTAACGATGCGTTTGACGGCGACGGAGATTCTTCGCCAACAGGGTTGGCCCGGCCAGACGCTGTCCCGCGAGCAGAACGATCTGGTATGGGAACTGACGGCGCATGCCTTCTCGGCTTATGGCGCGGGAAGATTCACGGCCGTCCACGCCGGTTTTCTGGCGGCGGCTCTGAAACGCAGCGAGGCCTTGTTCGCATGGACCGCAACCGAGCGCAGCCTCTCCGACGCCGTGCTGCGCGGCGACATTGCTTACGTGCTGGGATGCCGATATTTGCATGGATTCAAGCGTCCTGACGATGCGGCCTCGTTGTTTCGTCTCGCAGTGAAATTGGCCGCACCGGATTCGATGCTGCGCCGATTGGCGCAAGCGGAACTGGATCGAATAGGACGAAAATGACGGGCACCATTTTATTGTTCATCGGCGTGAAGGTGAGATACGTTCCCGTGTAGCCGCTGCGCACAGCAGAGCGTGGGTTTGACGTGAAACGTAAACTCGCGCTCCGCGGCGAAAACGCCCAACAGCCCGGCCGCATCCCGTTCACCAAGTCCTTGAGCCTGCATGCCCAGCCGTCGATGGAACCAAAACGCAAGGGTGTTGCTGCTCAGCAGGGACATCGCGCCCGGCCCCAGCAGACGCAAGAGGAAGAACGCCACGAAGAGCGTGACCAGGCCATCGGCCATCGCCGCCATACCGCAGGCCAGTCCGAGCAACAACACAGCCGCCACCGTGATTCGGCGTAAGCCGTGGCGGTCCATCAGGACGCCAACGTAAGAGAGCGGCAGCGCCGCCACGAGCGTTCCCATCATGTACGCCCCGGTCAGCTGGCTATGGGTCAAGCCTAGCCCCATGCGGAAGGACTTGTTGAAGGCGGCAATGCCGAACGTCTGACCGGGTGAAGTGGCGATTACGCCCACCACCGCCACTGGGAGCATCACCCAACCGTAGTAGAATCTCGGCTCGGCTGATTGGGCCGGCATTCCCGCCTTTTCCACGACGTTCTCTTCAGTAACTCGGTTCACGAAACCTCTCCTTGTTCGCGGGATGGTAGGCACCGTTCACTCGGCCGGGACGAACAATTCTTCACTAAAGGGCCGGAACTGGAGCATGGGATTCACCCCTTGCAGGTAACGGATATTCCAGGCATCTTCGGCCAGAATCACAACTCGGTTGCGGTGATCCAGAACGCGCAGCATCCCGTTCGGCGCGTGCAATCCGCCCAGGGCGCTGCGTTCGCCCTTGACCCAAGCCGCTGCGCCGTAGGGAAGCACGTCAATATCCACCTTGGCCCCGTACCCCCTCAGGGCAATCGCATCAAAAGCCCTTCGGATTATTCGGTGAGCCATTGACTCCGTCAAGGGCGGCCCGAACGATGCTCCAGAGATAGGAGACCCTTCTCAGGAGGAAACCGATGGCCACTATCC
>Ga0134126_10000237_pt1 | contig 71828 bp, 68 predicted proteins | sample KB31752_FD_96881 | JGI IMG/M metagenome (GOLD analysis project Ga0134126, IMG submission 96881) | Terrestrial soil microbial communities with excess Nitrogen fertilizer from Kellogg Biological Station, Michigan, USA - KB3-175-2 | ecosystem: Environmental > Terrestrial > Soil > Unclassified ...
CCCAACGCATGAAGCGCTTCGATCTTTGCTGAAACATCTCCAGACAATGAGAGCGTTTCGAGACCATCGGTCAGAAACTCTTCGGCTTCGACAACTTGACCGACACGCCACAAAACCTGCCCATACGCAAGCGAGAGCCTCACCTGGCACTCAGCCCAATCAAGCTGTTGATCGCTTTCAGGTGTTTCCCGGTTCATCTGAATCGCTTTAGGTAAATATCGCATGGCATCGGCGGTACGCCAGCGATCCAGCCAAAAGCTCCTTAATCCAAGACATAAGCGGATAAAGGCAGGCGCATTGTTGTGACAAGCCCATTCGACCGCTTTCGCAATATTCTCATCCTCAAAACTTAGCGCCATGTGCTGATCGCTATTGGCGGCAACAAAGTCCGCGTACCAGAGAGCCCATACGGACCGCAATTGAGCTTGGAGCGCAACTTCGCGCGTGCCGAGATCTTGTGCAATCAGCGCGTAAACGAGTGGGTGCAACCGAAGTCGCTCCCGGTCACCACTCGCCGGTATTGAGGCATTGACAAAAGAATCCACCAAGCCACGGACCACTAGTTTTCCAAGAAGCACGTCCGGATGTTCCAGACCTAGGGCATCATTGAGCGCGAGAGCCGCCCTTCGACCGAAATCGCCCGGTGTAAAGACTGCAAGCGCGCTTAGGTAGAGTCGTACTTCGGTGGCTAGCTTACTGAGGCTTTGCTCCAATACGATAGTTAGCGCGCGCGGAGTTTCACCTTCGGGGGTAGAGAGCGGATCTTGCTCAAGTTCTGACACCAGCTCCCCAAGGTCACGCCGAGTGTCTGCGGCATACGCGCCAGCAAGCTTGACGGCGAAAGTATGCCGTCCAAGTACCGTCACTATACGTTTACATGCATTGGCGGTCTCAGTGTCATAGCTGTCGATGCGGTACCCGTGCCAGAAGGCAAAAAGTTCAGTCGCCTCCGCTTCGGAGAGGATATCAAGTTTGCGGGTTGACTCTGACGGGACGTTCCCCCCGGCTAGAACGTGTCTGGACGTTAGCAAGATTGAAGCCCTGCCCGAGCGCAGGACTGCCAACACTTTCGCAACCGGCAAATCGGGCTCAATGTTGTCAAGAATAATGAGAGTGTCTTTGTCGCGTAGAAGGTACTTTGCCGCGTCAGCCAACCCGATGAGATCATTGGCTTGAGGCTGCCGGCGATGCGAATCGAACCTAGCAAGGGCGCGTTTGATTACATCTATAGGATCGTTTGAGTTCTGGCAGAGTACGAGACCCACTCCATCTTTGAATTTGCCGCGTTTTCTCAGCATCGACACAGCGACTGCAGCCAAGGATGTTTTTCCGATGCCGCCCATACCAGTCAAGGAAACTACATTCCCCGCTGGAGACTCCATTCGCCGAACAATCCACGCGACCTCTGTTGATCTCCCCACGAAGTGTTCAGGGGAAGCCATCACACAATCATCGAAAGGGGGGGGTGCGGAATTGCGTCCGGCATTAGCTCGCCACGCACGCCTAAGTAAGTCCCTAGTGTTTCAGAGATTGCGGCTGCGAGGCTCCTCGCGGTCGTGGTGGTTTGTCGATGTGCTGCATCCTCTGCAGCCGATTGTGCTTCGGCGAGAAGCAATGCGTGATTTTGCTCTGTGCTTAAACGCTGGCGTCGAAGTTGTAAAATAGTTCTTTCACGTTCTCGATCTCGGATAGACCATCGGCCCGCCACTACCAAGGCGATGGCAACAGTAATCCATGGAATTAAGGTCCACTTTGAGGTTTTCCAGAGCGAAAGAACCTGCGTGAGTAAAAGAGCTTCGGGTATCTTGCTCGGGAGGGCGGCGAGGCCTGAATTACCTATTACTGTATAGATGTTGAAGACAACATTAGCGGGATATATTGCGAATGCAACCCACCAGAGTCGCAACGATGCCCTGAGAATAGATATCCATTTCGGCCTAGGATATCTAGCATCGTCGAAAGTGATGGGGAGATGCGCGATCGGTGCGGTAACTCGCGGTAGCGAGCGATCGTGCTGGTCCATTATCAAGAGTTCGCTCAGGATAACGATCGTACTCGTTCTAGGACAGTCTCTACGTGTCCGGGAACCGAAGTTACATCATAGATCTCCGCAATCACGCCACCCTTCTGGATGACTACCGTAAAACGACTGACAAACTCCTCGCCGGATTTGGACGTCCATAAAGGGATTCCCCACATACTCACAAGACGTTTTGAAGAATCACTAAGTAGTTCAAACGGAAGGTGTTCTCGATCAACGAACTGACGCTGTCGCTCGGGCGTGTTAAGATTGATTCCAAACACTGAAGCATTGAGTCCTTGAAACTGCGTGAGCAGATCTCGGAATTCACGGGCCTCAGGTGTACAACCAGAAAGCTCTGCATAGCGCTGTCCCACTGTATCGCCTGGATAGAAGAAAAGGATAAGATGCCTCTCTCCTGCCTCAACACCGAGATCCACCGAACGACCAGAAGTCGAAGACAGTGAGATGTTAGGAACCAAATCGCCTTTCTTCAATTTAACTGTGCCAGACCGCTGAACTTCTCCAGTCGTCGGTTTTACGGGCTCGTTACCGGTTTCCGCCATATGACTCCTTTGTTTTTATTAGAATTAACGATTGCTCATTTTGTCCTGCATGAAGACAGCGCTTATGCCTATCGGTCTATGATCTCTGTGTCATTGAAGAACGGGCTATTTCTGCCGGAAGCGCACTTATGAAGTCTGCCCGCAAGCTAACATGCTAGGTTGAATAAGGTCAAGTATAATTCGATTCAGGATGTTCGTTCATGTCAAATCTTGCGTCCCTATTTACCAATCATTTAAAGGATGCTCATCGGTACGTATCGGCAGAGCACTTTCTTGGTAGACCGGTTTTGCCCAATGGCCGCCAAGACCAATAGACCGCTGTCGCCTGAGTTTTTTGTGAGAGTAAGGACATCCGGATGTGTCGCCCCCACAGATCACATGTTTCAAGGTTGATGGTCACAATGCTGATGCCGATGGATAGTGAAGAAACATCAAACGACCTGCCAAGACTTACCGCGCTCAAACGCACCGGACCCCACGGCTTGAATCTCCATCGCTTCTTCGTATTCTGTTTTAATTAACTCGGTTCGATAAGTGCCTTGTTGCTTCCACATGTATGGAGTATAGATGTGAGATGTAAAAACCTGACAGTTTCCGCGCTTAGAGTTGTAGAGCGAACGTTTCATTTCTTTGGCTGTTGAGAATCGCTCATTAGGTGCGTTGCTGATGGCTTTGTTGATTGTGGTGAGGAGATGCGTGTTCATCCATTCCCAATTACTAATATTGCTCCACCATCGAGTGACACCATCGCTAGGATCGATGAAGGAAGCAGGATTCTTGCCTGTCAACAAAAAGATCGCAACCATTCCCAGGCTGAAGAGATCGTTGGTATATGTCGAGTGCCCTGCGAACTGTTCTGGTGGCGCATATCCAGACGAGCCAACGATAGTCCCCGCAGAGTTCGAATCACCACTAATAATCGTTTCCTCGAAATCCTTTGCGTACGAATTAACAGGGAAACCACTTGTTGCCTTCAGGCAACGCATGAGAAGGAAGCACAAATGAACAGACGAAATAAATTTCCAAAAGGCTGGAATCAGGACAGAGTCCGAGATGTCCTCGAACACTATGAGAATCAAACGGAAGACGAGGCGGTGGCGGAAGACGAAGCGGCTTTTCGCAGTCGCAAACAAGCCGTGATGATCGTACCCAAGGCGTTAGTTCCTGCTATCACGAAACTAATCTCGACACACGGAAACAAGCGGACAAGGAAAGCAGCATAAAATTCGGCAAGAATCATTCGAATACCGTGGTATCCTAGCAGCATCACAATAGACGAGATCATTATTGAGAACTGGATTGCAGAGGATGCTGCACTGCCCAGGGATCTGCAACCAGACGAGATCAATAGGCGCTTGGAAAGTCTCACTCCTCATCAACGAGTGCAACTTGTAATGCGTCAAGCGATCGAGCGGCGGAGAATCCAACAGAGACCCGTTCAGCAAAAGAGACCTCGCGCAATAGGTCCCGTCGATCGCGCGATTCGGAAGCTTCAGAAGAAAGGCTAAGCCTCCCGAGGCTAACTCTTCTTCATCACTAGCGAAATCAAAGCCGAAAAGATCGTTCCGAACAACATCAGACCAATTCCCAAACCCAGGAATGCGGCGACTATGCTGGTCTCACCTTCCTGCTGCATCAGCCTTCGTCCGACAGTCGCAAGCAAGAGTGCGAAATAGAGGCTGGTGAGAATCGTGTAAGTCGCAGTGATCGATACGCCGGTGCCGAAGGCTTGCCGGAATGTGAAGTGATCCTCGTTCATCGAACGTCGCTCTTTGATGCCCAACATCAATGCGACAATCGCGCTCAAGTTGAAAACCGCAATGTCTGCAAACTGAGCCGAGTCTCCCTGGATGTGCAGGACAAAATGCTTGAGCGCGACCCAGGCGGCGATAATAAGCGTCACCGGAATGCCGTATTTGAGGGCGATTTTCATAATTCGGAGCGCAGGCATCCTGCCTGCGGGTCACCGGCATCCTGCCGGTCGATACCTTCTACCACAATCGAGTTTGACCGCAAACTTCGGATAGAAAGGCTGCAGATGAACTCGTATCATCGCTTCAAGATTATGGTTCGTTTAGAGACGGCACTTGTGCCGTCACTTTTTAAAACGGCGGACAAGTCCGCCGTCTAAACGGCTAGAAATGGTTTTGAGAGAGAGGTGAAGTAAAATGTTGCAGACGCGATCAATTAATCTGGCAGTGAGGAACAATCCTGAGCTTTGGAACGCAGTGATGACGCGCGACGCTTCGCGCGATGGCAGCTTTGTCTTTGCGGTGCGCTCAACCGGAATCTACTGCCGCCCATCCTGTCCGGCGCGCCGGCCCAACCGTGAGCAGGTGAGCTTCTTCAAACTTCCCGAAGCCGCTGAGCAAGCCGGATTTCGGGCCTGCAAGCGTTGTCATCCGCGGCGCGCGAACACAAACGATCCGCAAGTCGAACTGGTTCGTCGCATTTGTCACATCATCGACGAGCACAGTGAGGACGCGGTCACGCTTGAACAGTTGGGCTCAATCACCGGCGTAAACGCTCATCATCTGCAGCGCACGTTCAAACAGATCATGGGCATCACGCCCCGGCAGTACGCTGACTCGCGCAAACTGGATCGATTCAAGACGAGCGTTAAGAGAGGCACGCCCGTAACCGACGCCATGTACGATGCGGGGTACGGTTCGAGTCGAGCTTTGTATGAAAAGTCTGCCGCGCAGTTAGGGATGACGCCGGCGACCTACGGTCGTGGCGGAAAAGGCATGCGCATCGCCTTCACAATTGCCGACTCGCCGCTGGGCCGTTTGCTGGTGGCCGCAACTGATCGCGGAGTGTGCGCCGTCACTTTGGGTGATTCGGATGCGGAACTCACGCGTGCATTGTTCGCCGAATATCCCGAAGCGTCGATTGACTCGCAGGACACTTCGATCAGTCCATCGCTGAATCTTTGGCTGGAGCAAGTGCTCGAATCGTTAAAGGGCGAGCAGCGGCGCCGAGTCGATCTGCCCATGGACGTTCAAGCCACGGCCTTTCAATGGAGAGTTTGGGAAGAGCTGCGTCGCATTCCATTCGGCTCAACGCGCTCGTATCAGGAGATTGCCAAAGCTATCGGCAAGCCGAACGCGGTGCGCGCAGTGGCGAGCGCGTGCGCCAGCAATCGGTTGGCGCTGGTGATTCCGTGTCACCGGGTGATTCGCGAAGACAGGAGTCTCGGTGGATACCGCTGGGGAATGGAGCGAAAAGAAAAGTTGCTCCAGCGCGAAGCACATTACGGAGCAAGTTGAGCACGCGTGTCTAACAAGCTAAAGAACCCTCCTATAAAATAGCCGGATGGTTTACTTGTCGCAGTTGTCTTCACCCCGTAGGGGGTGAAATGTTTATAGACTCCCGAAGCCCGGCATTCACTCAAAGCTCCTTTAGGAGCGGGATGGCAATCATGGTTCTCCTAAAGGAGCTGAGATGTGATCTGAGCACTGGTTCTACAAATATCTCGCTCCTAACGGAGCGAAATCTCGGCTTTGTCTAACACTGACTACTTCAAAAGTTTCGCCGTCAGCACCACAATCAACGCCCGATTTCGAATTGTAGCGGTACCGACGACAACCTTTTCGCCGTCGCGGAGGTTGAGGGCTGTTTGAATCCTGGCGCGATCATCGCCTGTCCGTGACGTAAACGCGAAATCCGCGATCTGCATACTCTGCGTGCCACCGGGATTTGCAGTCAATGAAACCGAGCGTATGTAATACTCGTAAGGCATAGACACATTCGGGACCCCGGAATTACCGCTGGATACCTCGGCGGTGCCGTTGCCTTGAAGAACTGACGAAGTTTCGGTTAACCGTTGGACGACGGACGCCGCTAACTCGTAGTTCTTATAGTTAAGCGTCCCACGTAATTCCGCCAGCACATCTTTCAATTCTGCCGGAACGTCCGAACCGCCGCCGCTCATGTTTGACGCCAGTAGCACGTGCATGTGCAGTTCGATGTTCGGCTGTGGTGCACCAGGCGTATCCAGTCGCTTGAGCGCTTCTTCGATGGTCGCGATGTTCTCAGGAAAGTCGCGCACGGTCAGCGTCCTGAATTCGGCATTGGGCGTGATGCCCGCGCCCTTGAAGCCGCTGGTAAGTCTGCTAAGTACGTTGGCCAGGCTGCTCGGATCGCGATACTTAACCTCGAACACTTTATTCTTAAAACCACTCGCCGTTACGTAATTGTCGGAAGGCGCAGGCGTGGGTGAAGGCTGTTGCGCAGCTGACACCGAAATGAAAACTAATGCGAGAGACAACGCGGCGATTGCGTGCTTCACAGTATTAAGCATAAGAAAACCTCCTAGATACCTTTCGAGTTAGGGGATGGTTGTTTAGTTTCTCCGGGCGCGAACCAAATAATGCGAATGTTTGGATTCTTCGTTTGAATCTCAAGTCTCAGGGTCTTTGTTGTATCCTTCTTAAAAGATGCGGCGGATTCAGTCGTATTCGCGGTAAGCGGTGGCGTCGAATTCGAAGCGTGGCCAGATGCGTTTAGGGCGAGCGAATTAAGCTGATCGGTTACGACCTTCTGATGGGTTCGTTGGCGAGGTCGCGACCCAGGCGCCGGGTGAATATCGCTTGCTCCTTTGGAAGCCAACCGAGGCGTCGGTGACTCTTTGTCCTTCGGTTCGTTTTCTGTATTCCGATTTACGGGCGCGGGCTTGTCTGCGACAGATGGTTGGGTCGTCCCGCGGTTAGCAATGAAATAGATCCCAACCGCCGATACCGTGACCAGCAACGTGATCGCGGCCGCCCAAACCAAACGTGGCTGTAACCATCCCGCGAGTAACCCTCTCAGGGTCGGGGCGTCCGACGCTGTTTCAATTTGGCGCCAGACATCTCGTCGAATCTCCGCAAAGGAATCCTCGCTAAACTCAGGCGGCACAAACTCCTGGAGTAACTGACTAGTCTCGCGATATTCCTTCGCACCCGCGGCACATCGCGCGCACGTTTGCAGATGAACCGTGATTGACCGCACGCGCTCATCGCTGAGGTCGTGGCTGGTAAACAGCGGCAACAGTTTTTCCACCTGCCTACAATTCATCGCGACTCCTGTGTCAGACCTTGATGGCGCCGGCAGTAATCCCGGATCTTTCGGCGCGCCGAGCTGATTTGCGAGCGTACCGTCGTCGAACTCGACTTGAGAATCCGCGCCACCTCCTCAGTCGAGAATCCTTCCACGTCCCGCAACAAAATCGAAGCTCGTTCTTTGTACGGCAGTAAGGCAATCGCCCGCGAGATCAACTCGCGTTGTTGGGCATGAATGAGAGTCTGTTCTGCGTCGTCATCTGCAGCGGGGATTTCCGGCCGGCCTTCGTCCATGTCTGCCGCGATCGAAACAGGTGATTCACCCTGTTGGCGGCGCTTCTTGAGAATGTCGCGACACACATTGACCGTAATGCGATACAACCACGCGAAGAAATCCTGATCCTGTTTGAAGCGCCCCAGGTATTTGTAAACCCGCAGGAACACTTCCTGTGAAGCATCTCGAGCGTCGGCTTCGTTACCAAGCATGCGCCAACTCATCGCCATTACTCTCGGTTGTGAGCTAATCATGATCTGTTCAAAAGCTGTCGCATCGCCCGCCGCGGCACGTTCTATGAGGAGATCCAGCGATGTCTGATTCCGTGTCAGGGCAGTTCCCAGCAACGGTATTTCAACGGCCAGAGCCATCTTTGAAGCCCCGCTCGGCGCATGCATAAATAATTCGCTTCCCACTTTCATATACTTCGGTAGACAGAGAAACGTTGAGAAGAATTATCGCGGTTTGAATTCTTGCAAACCGGAAGACACCGCACTTTCACGCCGTGGGCGCGGCGAAGTTCCCACAGAGCGGATGAAAAGCTCAGTGGGCTAACATTTCAGAACGGGCTGATATTCTGAGTTCGCGCGCGCGAATGCATTTAGAGCGGTCGATCTATCGACGCTGAAATGAATCGTGGCAGTCGACTATGAAAAGTTCCGCCACGCCTGCCAGACACTCGCTGGGCGATCCATTCTTCGAGCGCAGGGTCATACCTGACCCGGACACTAAATCGCGCGTAGAATTTGAGATGGCGACTTCTCCGCTCTCGATGCAGGTGGTTAACTGGCGGCAAACATCAATCGCAGCCCCGCCAATTTTGCTGTCCCGAACTTCGCACAAGCCGGTGTGAAGTACTGCTTTCGTCGAGATTCCGGTTTGCGCGGTCGCCCTGTTGATTGCGCATGCGCATTTTATCGCTCGCACCGGGCCATCGAAGATTGCGAGAAATCCCTCTTCGTCGCCATCGGCCATGCGGCCTTTGAACCATTCGGCTTCTCGAGACACGATTGTGCGCAGACGTGAGAGCGAGAGAGCCGCTTGCTCGCCGGCAGGCGCGACCCACAATGCGGTGGCGAGTACGGTATCAATTTCCGGCCGGCGCTCGAGTTCATTGAGAAACTTTTCGACAGGGGCGAGGAAGTTTTCCTGATCGCCGGCATAGATCAGGTGATCCGGTCCGGGTATCTCGATGAATTCAGCGCCGGGAATTCGGGCAGCGATGTAACGGCCCTCTTCGATATTCGCATCCCGATCGTCAACACGATGCAAAACCAAAGTCGGAACCCTGATTGCCGGCAACACATCTCGCACATCGATCAATGTATTCATATGCGCCAGGGCCAGCGCTGCGCGCGGACTACAACTGCGGCGCTGATAGGTCGCCCACCATTGCCGAACTTGCGGATCGTTGCTCACGCTAGGGGCAATTTCCTCGATCCCGATCGGACCGCCCCATTCTTTTTCGATCGCATCATAGAATTGCTGCCGCTCCTCAGGTTTGGGCGCCCAGGGATACTCAGGATCCCAAACTCGCTTTGCGAAAACCCCAAAAATAATCAATGCCAACGTTCGTTCGGGATACGTCGCGGCAAACAACATCGCCATGTTGCCGCCTTCTGACGCTCCGAAGACCGCCGCGCGCTCAGATCCGACTGCTTCCATCACTGCCCTGACATCGTCCATTCGCTGTTCGAGCGTCGGCAGATCACTGGTCTGATCGGAAAGCCCTGTGCCCCGCTTGTCGAACAGAATCAAACGAGAAAAGGATGCCAGGCGGCGAAAGAACTGCGCGACAATCGGTTGCTCCCAACCATATTCGATGTGACTAACCCAACCTGGAACGTAAACCAGGTCGATCGGACCACTGCCTACAACTTGATAAGCGATATTTACGTCGCCGCTTTTCGCATAGTGAGTTTCCGGACGAGCGGCTGCATCAGCGAAATCGAGCGTATTAGTTTGCATTGGAACCGTGGGAGAAAGGGCGGAGCCGAACGTCCTGGTGGGCGCTTCATTGGCGGTGCTGATGAGTTGAGATCCATCAATGCGACAGAATCGCAGTGACTCGTCGTCGTACGTGCGTTGGCACTGCGGACAGGTTTTCATCTTTCAATAACGAATGAAGACGAATCAGTTATGACCCGGCTTACTACTCAAAATTTTCCATCATCCAGATGTCTCCGCCTTGCGGCCGAAAGCGGTCGAATAGAATCCATTGGCCATCCGGCGACCAGACGGGATAATCAATCCGGACATCGGGATCGTCGAATTCGAATGCCTTCTCAGGTTTGCCGCCCCGCAGCGGCGAGACCCACAGCGTCTTGTGACCGATGACGTCCATGATGCGGGATTCATCCGGCGACAGGGACATGTGCGATCCGCCGGCCACCTCAGCCAAAGGCTGCGGTTCGCCGCCACTCACGCGCACTTGCATTGTCTGCGGTTTGCCGCCTCCGGGACAGCGGAAAATGATCGCATCACCCGCGTTCGTCCAACGCATGAAGTGGCCCATGACGCCGACCTGCGTCAATTGTCGCGCGCCGCTCCCGTCGGCATTCATCAGCCATACTTCCGGACGGCCACTCTGATCAGAATGATAAGCAATCAATTTTCCGTCCGGCGAAAAGAAGGGGTTGACGTCCACGGATTTGGTGCGGGCGAGCTGCTCCAGGTGTCCCGTTTCCAGGTCGACGCTCCAGATGTCCGCATTGCCGGTGCGGGACGAGAAGAAAATGATTCGTTTCCCGTCGGGTGACCAGTTGGCCTGGAAGTCGCCGCCGGGACCTTTGGTGAGTTGGCGCGATTCGCGAGTCTTCAACGAATAAAGCCAAATGTTCATCTCGCCAGTACGATCGGAATTGAACGCGATGGTCTGGCCGTCGGGCGACCAGGCGCCGCGGCTTTCTTCCCGGGTCGTAGTGATAACTTCGACTGGCGCGCCGGTGGGATGACCAGTGTCGGGAGATACGGGCAAACGCCAAATGTCTGCGTTCTGTTTGAGCGTCGAAAACGCCAGACGTTTGCCGGCGGGCGAAATGGCGATCTCGACATCCTGTCCCGCGCCGATAGTGAGTTGCTGTGGCGCACCTGAGGGAGTGCCGTCGCTGGAAATTGCCGCGCGCCAGATATTGATGCCGCCGCCACGATACGACGAGAAATAAATCACGCGGCCCGTCAGCGACCAAACCGGATTCAAGTCCTGGACAGCATCATCAGTGATCAAGATCGATCGGCCCTGGGCAAGATCGAGGACCCGCACATCGAACTTGGTGCGCTCGATGTTTTGAAAAACAATCTTTGTACCGTCAGGCCCCCAGCGCGGCCGCACGTGATTGATCGCTTCGGACGTATCTGAGGTGAGCTGTTGCGGATTGTGACCGAGTGGATCGACTGACCAGATGCGACGCGGACCCGCCCATGATGCATCGAACGCAATTCGCCTGGCGTCGGGCGAGTAGTCGGGATTAAAAGCGTTTTGAATCAACCGCTTTTCTGCGCGAGTCTCGACATCAATTGTCCAGATGTCGCCATCAACGAACATTCCAAACACGTCACCCGGCTCCAACTTCACTTTCGGATTACGACCCCGGACAAACAGAATTGTCTTCCCGTCGGGAGACCATGCCGGTTGAATATCGTCGTGCTCTCCTTGTGTCAGGCGTCGCTCATCGCCGCTCTGAATGTTCTTGATGAAGATGCTGCGGATGCCCGCGGCTTCGCGACTGAAAGCCAGCACATCGGCATCAGGCGACCAGGCCGGATATTCTTCGATCGATTCTGAAAAGGTAATCTGCGACAGGCGCAGCGGTTTTGCTTCTCCCAGACTTCCGGTAGTGACCGGATCGTCGGGGCGGCGTGGAAGTCTGAGTAGAGTTTCTCTGGAATCGAGGCCGGCAGTCGCCAGCGCCGCACCATCGATGCGACAAAACCTCAGCGCGTCGTCAGAAAAAAGTCGTCCACAAGCCGGGCATTCTTTCATCTACTTAATCCAAACCGTTTTGATGTTCACGAATTCGCGAATTCCAAAATAACTCAATTCGCGTCCGTAACCCGAATGCTTGAGGCCGCCGAATGGCAGACGCGGATCGGAAGCGACCATCCCGTTGAGGAAAACCGAGCCGGCTTCGAGTTCGTCGATGAAGCGACGCTGCTCGCCAGGATCGTTGGTCCAGGCAGCCGCACCCAAGCCGAACGTCGTCGCATTAGCAAGTTCAATCGCTTCATCGATGGTGCTGACGGGAAAGAGGGAAGCCACCGGCCCAAAGAGTTCATCGCGAAAGGCCGGCGAATCTTCCGGGATATTGGCCAGGACTGTGGGGGCGTAGAAGTTTCCGCGCGCCAGCTTGCCTTCCAATTTCAATCGCTGCCCACCTGTCAGAATTTTCGCGCCTGCCGTTGCGCTCTGCGCGACCTGCTGTTCGAGATCTTCGAGGATTTGTGGGGTGGCCAGCGGTCCAATGTCTGTCGTCTCGTCAATTGGATTCCCGACGCGTAGACGGTTCATCGCCGCGACGAATTCCGATTCAAACTGGTGGTAAATCTCCTGGTGCACGATGAAGCGCTTGGCCGCGATGCACGATTGGCCGTTGTTGATGGTGCGAGCTTTCACCGCAGTGCTGACTGCTTCGGCAAAATTCGCCGAGGGCATCACGATAAATGGATCGCTGCCGCCGAGTTCGAGCACTGTCTTCTTAATTTGTTTGCCGGCAATGCTCGCGACGCTTCTTCCGGCCGGTTCACTGCCAGTCAGCGTCGCGGCCGCCACGCGTTGATCTTCGAGAACCGTCTGCACTGCGTCAGAGCCGATAAGCAAAGTCTGAAAGGCGCCTTCAGGAAAGCCGGCGCGACGGAAAATCTCTTCGATCGCCAGCGCACATTGCGACACGTTGGAGGCGTGCTTCAGCAAACCGGCGTTGCCGGCCATCAAAGCGGGCGCCGCAAAACGAAAGACTTGCCAGAAAGGAAAATTCCACGGCATGACTGCGAGGACGACACCTAACGGCTGATAGTGCACATAGCTCTTCGTCGCGCTCGTTTCAACGACCTCATCTGCGAGATGACGTTCGGCATTCTCAGCGTAGTAGCGACAAACCAAGGCGCACTTCTCCGCTTCCTGCACCGCGGCATTGATGGGCTTGCCCATCTCGAGCGTCATCGTGCGCGCGAACGTCTGCTTTTCGCTTTCGAGAATCTCGGCCGCGCGCATCATTTTTTGAGCACGATCGGCAAATGAGTTGCGTCGATGCTCGCGAAAGGTTTCCGCGGCGCGCGTCATCTTTTCGGCCAGTTGTGGTGCGGTCAGGGAATCGAAGGTTTGCAGGAGTTCGCCCGTAGCAGGATTAATCGACGATATCGGCATGGCGAGAATTATAAAGCGTCATCAGCCGACCGCCATCATCTCGGGCTCTTCTTCATCAATCGCCACAGTCTTTTGTCTTTTGCGCAACACGATCATGCCGATACCGGAAATAATCAGTGCCGTGCCCGCAATTAATCTCCAATTGAGACGCTCGTCCAGGACCATCATTCCGAGAATCACTGCTATCACCGGCGTAACCAGGGAAATCAACATAGTGTTCGTCACGTCCATGTGACGCACGAGCCAGTAAAACAGTGTGAAAGCGATGACTGAACCTATGATGACCAGATATGCAAGCGCAAGGATCGCCGTCGCAGTCCAGTGAAGTCGAAAAGGATTTCCTTCCGTTGCGATTCCCAATGCCAGCAACGGTGGAAAACCACAAACCATCTGACCGGCAGCGAGCACGAATGGATCGATCTGCGTGCCATAAGCTTTCACCAGCACGTTTCCGTATGAACCGCACAACGCACTCATAACTAATGCGATACTTCCCAGTAGGGCGCCCTTACCTGCAAGTGTCAGTTGATTGGAGAAGATGACGATGACACCGGCGACGCCAAACAGCACACCCACGACTCGCTTCGCAGTGATCCGTTCGTTCGGAAGATAAAGGTGGGCGAGCACCATCCCAAACGCGGGGAAAGTGGACTGGAGTACGGCGGCCAAGCCTGAAGAGATGCGCTGTTCACCCCAAAAAACCAGGCCGTAGTTGAGACTGAACTGCAACCACCCGACAACCGCAATCACAAACCACTCACTGCGCTGTCGGGGCCAGCGGACGCCGCGAGCAAGGATGATCGAGACCAGGATTGCTGAAGCGAATACAAAACGAATTCCCGCAAAAGTAAATGGCGGTAGATCATTCAAACCAAGCTTGATAAATAGCCAGGTTGATCCCCAGATGCCGCAGAGGATCAGCCAGACGATGCGAGCTTTCATTCACTGAGTTGTACGTGAGGAGGGCGGAATGGTCAATCGCATGCTTTGCGTTCCTTTGCGCCTTCGCGCCTTTGCGTGAACCTACTCTCACGCTAAGGCGCAAAGACGCAAAGTGCCGCAAAGACGGCTAGCTCTTGTCGTGATGCTGCAGGTTCAGCTTAATGATATTGAAGACCGCTCCTTGCGGGTCAGCCAGCACTGCGAAGCGCCCGACTTTTTCGATGTCGGTTGGCGGCACGTAAATGCGCGCGCCCAGTGATTTCGCCTGCTCTGCTTTGGCGTCGCATTCATCAACTGCAATGTAAATTCCCCAGTTCGGGGGCATCGGTCCCATCTGCGGTTGAATCTGCATCATCCCGCCGATGTGCTCTTCGCCATTAATCCATTCCGTGTAAGGCGTCGCGCCGCTGTCGGTCTTACTCTGCCATCCGAATAGCTTCGTGTAGAAGTCTTTCGCTTTGTCAGTGTCATTCGTCAACAGCTCGTTCCAGCAAAGTGAATTGGTTTCGCCTTTAACACCCAGGCCGGGGTGCGACTTCGCTTGCCAGATGCAGAAGTGTGCTCCGGTCGGATCGGCAATCACGGCCATGCGTCCATGCTCGGACGCGTCGAACGGCGGCTGCACCACAGTTCCTCCCAGTGACTGCGCTTTCGCAGCTGCTTCATCAGCATTCGCTACCGCGATGTACGACGCCCAGTTAGTAGGCACGTGTTTCATCTCCTCGCCCTTTTGGTAGGACGCGGCGACGGCCTTCCCGTTTAGCGTGTAGATTGTGTAAACCATGTCGGGCCCGATGGGATTGTCGGTACCTTCCCAGCCAAACATTTCACTGTAGAACTTCTTGGCTCCGGGACCGTCGGTGGTCATTAACTCAATCCAGCAAAAATTGCCGGGCGCATGTTGGATCTGTGTTTGGGTTCCAGTGTCGCTCATTTGATTGTCTCCCGCGTAAAATTTGTGGAGGCGAACTCTATCAGTGCGCAGGGAAAAACTCTAGCGGAGCGAGCACGGTGAATTGTAAAGATTTGTAAAATCTGTAGCTCAAAAACGAAATCGCGCTGCTCTCACCCGAAGATGTTAGCAGCGCAATCTCGAAGTCTTATGAATCGCCGAAGCGATTCGTAAGATGGCAACCTGGACTCGTCAGTACCAAGCTGCCAATTTGTATCCCGACAAGCAATCGGCGGTCGACGCTTCCCGGTCAGCACGCGATTCGTTTCAGTTAATCTCGCAACCCTTGCGGGTCGCAAAATTTGTTTCTACGAATCTCACATCAACTACAACCGAAGCCGCAATCAACGTGGTGCCTTTAGGTAGTTTTTTGAGGTGGCTGTCCTCCACCGCCGGTTACGTTCCCGGCAACGAGGCTCAGATTTCTCTGAGCGACATGGCTCACCACCAGCGGGTCCTCTCTAGTGGTTGCTACCCGTTTTTATCCGGGCGCCCAGGAAAACGTTGCCGTCTTCCCTGGCAGACTTTTCAGCCTCAACGAGTGGCGTCAATAACAAGTGCAAACCGCTCTGCCTTTGCTCTCTCCCAGAACCTCACGGTTCCGTTCGCCGATCCTCTCGCCGGTCTCGATGGCCGTAACCTTCGTGACGCTGAGTCTTATACCGAAAAGAATTTTTCCGATCAACTTTTTGTGTGTTTTATTTCCTGAAGGGTGATTTATTTGCTTTGTGAGATGGATTTACTGAATGTTTAGTTCGTTTTTGAAAAAAACAGATCTGGAAAGAAAAAAGGATCGAGGAATACCTCGAGGTCAGGAAGGTGGGCTCGCCCCCGCACAACACCAAAAATCTTGAAGCGGGGGCAAGCCCACCTTCCTGACCATGAGATTTAACCGAAGTTAGTTCTATGCGGAAGCGATTTCTCAGTAAGTTCGCGATATCTAAAGCACTTCGTGTCGTGATCGTTAACCATGCCTACGGCTTGCATGAATGCATAACAGATTGTCGAGCCCACAAAATTAAATCCCCGCCGTTTCAAATCGCGGCTCAATTCGTCCGATTCCGGCGTGGTGGCCACTACCGGAGCGCCGGCTTTTCGCTGCACAGATCTGTTTTTTACGAATCGCCAGACGTAAGCGTCAAAACTACCGAACTCCTTTTGGACCGCGCGAAATGCGCGCGCGTTTTGAATCGCGGAGGATATCTTCAGCCGATTGCGAATGATTCCGTCATCCGCCAGCAGCTTGGCAGTTTTGCGCTGGTCATATTTCGCGACTTTTGCGGGATCGAAGTTGTCGAACGCGCGGCGATAGTTTTCGCGTTTCTTCAGAATGGTCTCCCAACTCAAGCCCGCTTGCGCGCCTTCCAGAATCAAAAACTCAAACAGTGTGCGATCGTCGTGAACGGGGACACCCCATTCGCGGTCGTGATAGCCGACGGACAAGTCGGTCTTTGCCCAGTGGCATCGGATTGTTGATGGATTATTCGTGCGGGCCACGTTTCGGGCTGTCTAGTTCTTGCCGTTCATTACAGTCTTGATAGTCTCGAGCAAGTCCGCGGCCTCAACTGGTTTCGCCAAGTGGGCTTGGAAACCGGCAGACAAAGACATCTTCCGATCGTTGTCAGTCGCAAACGCAGTCAGCGCGATCGCCGGAATCTTGTTAATCTCCGAGGACAGCGACCGAATTTGGCGAATGAGGTCGTAACCACTCTCACGCGGCAGTCCGATATCACTCACCAATACGTCCGGAGTAAAAAACGGCAGGCACTGCAGCGCACCGCTCACGGTATCGACGGCTTCGACGGTGGCGCCCGAGCCTTGCAACAGCATCGCGATCAACTCGCGCGCATCGGGTTCATCCTCGACCAGCAGAATTCTGAGACCACTGAGCGCCTCTGCAAGAGTGCCATTCTGTTGTTGTGAGACGGTCGGAGGGGCCGTTGCCTTCACTGCCGCCAGCGGCAAATGGACCGTGAAAGTCGAGCCTTTATTTTCACCCTCGCTGCGCACGCTCACGGTGCCGCCGTGCAGTTCAACCAAGTGACGTACAATCGCGAGGCCGAGACCCATGCCGCGATGTGAACGAGTCGCTGTCGATTCCGCCTGACGGAACCTTTCGAACACGTGCGGCAGGAAATCCTCAGCGATGCCGATGCCGTTGTCACGCACAGTGACTTCGGCAAAAGCGCCGCTGCGCCGGTAATCAACGAACACTGACCCGCCATTCGGCGTAAATTTCACCGCATTCGACATTAGGTTCCAGATGATTTGCTGCAAGCGTCCGGGGTCGCCAGACACCGGCCCGACGGTCGCATCGTAATTCACCTTTATCGAAATGTCCTTGGCGTCCGCGGCCGGCTTGACGACTTCAACCGAGGCGTCAATCACCGGCAACAATTCGACGGGGCCGACTTCCAGGTTGAGTTTGCCGCCGACGATGCGCGAAATGTCGACCAGATCTTCGATCAGTTGGGCCTGCGCCTTGGCGTTTCGCTCGATGGTTTCCACTGCGTGTTGAGTGGTTTTGGCATCGAGTTTGTGACTGCGCAGAATGGTCAACCAGCCCAGCATGGCCGTCAGCGGCGTGCGCAGCTCGTGCGAAAGTGTGGCCAGAAACTCATCTTTGGTGCGGCTGGCAACTTCAGCATCCTGACGCGCCGCGCGTTCGGCGGCCAACAGACGAGCAATCTCGTTCTGAGCCTTTTTCTGTTCCGTTATGTCGCGCGCGATTTTCGAGGCGCCGATAATCTTTCCGCTGGCATCGCGAATTGGTGAAACCGTCAGCGAAACGTCCAGACGGCTGCCATTTTTCGCCACGCGAACCGTTTCGTAGTGATCGATGCGTTCCCCGCGCCGGAGTCTCTTCAAAATCGACGGCTCCTCATCGGGCCACTCCGGGGGAATCAGAATAGTGACCGATTTGCCGATCACTTCTTCAGCTTTATATCCATAGAGCCTTTCCGCTGCCGGATTCCAGCTCGTGATGATGGCGTTCAGGTCTTTAGAAATCACGGCGTCATCGGTCGTGTCGACGATAGCCGCCGCATGCTGCAGCGCTTTCTCGGCGTGCTTGCGCTCGGTGATGTCCTGGCAAAGAGCGACCAGATTAAGCGCCCGGCCCGTGCCGTCGCGAGTGATCGACACGCTGCACTGCGCCCAAATCTCGGTCGCGTCCCGGCGAAGGTAGCGGTTTTCGATCTCGAAGCGCGGAATTTGGTCAGTCATGAGCGCTTCCAGCTTTTGATTCAGCCCTGGCATATCGTCGGAGTGCGTTATCGCTTCCACGTTCATCTTCAAAAGCTCAGCGCGCGAGTAACCAACGATGCGACAAAATGTATCGTTGACTTGTTCGAAACGCCCGTCGGGTGTGAGCACGGCAACGCCCAGCGCCGCGGTTGAGAAGAACGCACTCAGTCGTTGCTCGCGATCGCGTAGTTGCGCCTCGGCGCGTTTCCGATCGGTAATGTCGACGAGCATGTTGATTGCGCCGATCAATTTGCCGCTGCTGTCGCGTAATGGAGTTGGATACGGAACAAAACTCACACGCGATCCATCCGGCCGCTCCGCAATGGCTTCATGCCCGCGAATCGGCTCGCCTTGTTTCAGGGCCATGGCCATCGGGCACTCGGCGTGTGGCATCGGCGTGCCGTCCGGGTGATAGAGCTTCCAGGTCACGCACCATGAATCAGTGCCAACTTCGGGCACGCGTCCGGACAAATCGACCGCGGCCTGATTGAACATTGTGATTTTTCCGTCCGCGTCCGTGGTGTAGACAGCGGCGGGCAGCGCGTCAATGACTGAGCGATAACGCGCTTCGCTTTCGCGCAACGCGATTTCGGCCTGCTTCATTTCGCTGATGTCGGTGAAATAAAGATTAACGTAATCTGCGGAGGTGACGGGCGCAAACTGAACTGCATAAACACGTTGGGCCACGACCAGTTCCAGCTGCTGTCGAGCTGCATTAGAAAACGCATGTGTAGCGGTACCGGCAATCTGTGCGGGCGCCGTATCACTGATATTAATTCCCCAGGCGGCGAGAAGATTGCTCGCAGCGGGGTTCGCATAGGACACCCGCCCTTCTTTCGTCACGCGGATTACCGGGGCTGGATTCTCTTTTGGCAAGAGACTGGCAGACTCCACCTCGGCTTCCACGCGCTTACGTTCCATGAACTGCCCGATCTGACTGCCGATGCCGGTAAACATCGCGAGCAGAGGTTCTTCCGGCTGACGGATTTCAGAGCTAAAGAATTCGATCACGCCCAGAAATTCCTGGTCGAACGTGATCGGGAAGGCGAAGGCAGCATGCAATCCCTCGGCGCTGGCGATGGGCCCGCGCGGAAAGTTGTCGTCCTTGGAAACATCCCGAATCCACGCCGGTTTCCGGTCCGCCCACACACGACCGGGCAACCCTACACCGCGCTCGAACACGCGTTCCTTGCAAAGCTCTTCAAATCGCGGAACGGTGCGCGACGCTTTCCACATCACGACGCTCTGGAGCGCCTTACCCGACGCATCAGGTAACCAGACGCAACCGAATTCCCATTTGAGTGTCTCGCCGACATTCGAGAGAATTTTTTGCAGAGCGACATTCACTTCCGGAGACTCAGCCAGGATTCGCGTCACCGCCAGATTCGCTTTTAGCCGACGCTGATCCTCCCGGCGTTCGGCCTCCGCTAAGCGCCGCTCATCAACCACAGTAACGAGCGCCAGAAAAGTGACGGCATTCGAAGCCAGGAACAGCTGCAGCATCAAAAGGGATTCGTTGGCGGTGGTGCTGATGAATGGGCCGTTGCCCTGTGATGTTCCCCAAATCGCGAATGCCGACACGACGGCGATTGCCACCGTCACCCCGCGGCGTCCCAGACGAAATGAAGCCCAAAGCAGGAAGGGAATCAGCAAGCGGCTTAACGGGTAGTATTTGATGGCCGTCGGTGATTTTCCGCCAAACGTGACGATCGCGCTGACTGACAGCAACAAGATCAAGGCGGTGGCTTCAAGGTAGCGGCGTCGCGGCAACCAGTGTCCCTGACCGGCCAGCCAGGTAAGTATCAACGGCGCCACCGTCACCGCGCCCGTGAAATCTCCCAACCACCACGTCAACCACAACAGCGGAAACTGTGACCATCGCGCGGAGTGCCACACTATCAGGCTGATATTCCCGATGGTCGCGCTGAGAGCAGTGCAAATGAGCGTGATGGCGACAAACTTGAAAACATCACGCGTCCGATCGACGGAATTGCGAAAGCCAAAGACTCGCAGCGCGCCCCCCGCAGCTACGGCTTCGAGCGTGTTTCCAACGGCGATTGCGACAGCGGCAGCGACCGGGACGGGCGTGGTGAGATTGACGAGTAACGCTCCGAGTAACACACCGGGCCAAACACGAAATCCGAGCAAGAGCAGCGCAGCGATGGCCAACCCGCTCGGCGGCCACACCGGAGAGACGTTGGTGTGCACCGAAGCCAGCGATAAACCAAATTTGCCCGCGACAAAATAAACCGCCGCCACCAATACGATTGAAGCGATGTAGCGCAGGCGACTGTTGTTCATTATGAATAGCCGCGAAAAGTTCAGGGTGTCCGGCTGCGACTCTCCGGAAATTTCTCGGGCCACACTCATAGTACTACTGCCTATCAGGAGTTTACCGATCGTTCTGGGGGAACAACCGCACAGGGGTTAGCTAACTCTACCACAAAAACAAGAGGCGCAAGCATCTCCCGAGACGAGCCATTCTCTAGTCGATCAACTCGCTGAAAACCAGCACGTAGCCGTTGGGATCCCTGACCTCGAACTCCCAGTCGCCGTACGGCTGTTGGCGCAAGGGAAGAATGATTTCCACTCTGTCTTTCAGCGATTCATAGAACTCTTTGACGCCTTCCATTCTGATGTAAGCGTCCCAAACGCCGCCGGCTCGCTCACGGTAAAGGTCAGGCTTCTGATAACCCGGCACGCGTTGAAACATGATTTCGACGGTGTCGCGGCTGACAATCGCGAACAAGTACGGTGGGGTTTGCGGGAAAGGATAAGCAGTGAAGCCGAGTTCGCTTTCATACCAGCGAATCGTCGATTCAATGTCCGAGACGGGGAAGGTGGCCGCGATGCTGTTGAGCTTTGGCATTGATGGTAGCGCTAGGCGCGATCTGTCTCGCCGCCTTCGGGTCCATAGAAGAAAACCCAGACAGCGAAATCCTCGCTGAAGTTTTCGAAGCGATGCTCGATCTCGGCCGCGGCAAACAGGACATCCTGGGGCGCGACAGCTTTTCGTGCTCCGTCACAAACAAACTCGGCGCTGCCCTGCGCGACGACATAGATCTCATCTTGCGAGTGTGGCTCCTGCGTGTCTTCATCGCGCGGGGCGTAAAGTTTGACTAGAAGTGAACCGTGCTCGAAGACCAGGACAGACGATTCGCCCTGCGGACCCGGCAGGCGCGTGAGCGCTTCCGCGAGATTTGACTGCCAGCAGATGTCGGGATGCATGGTGACGCTGCGAATAATACATTAGAATGAGCCGCGCCTCGTATGAACAGAGCCGACCTCAAACAACTCGCCGCCAATCCGGATTTCATCTCCGGCATCTATAACTACTGCGACCGCTGGTGCGAGCGTTGCCCTCTGAGCTCGCGTTGTCTGGTGTTTGCGACTGAAAAAGAAGATCCCGATTTGGATGATCCGGATGTGCGCGATCTAAACAATGCGAAGTTTTGGCGCAAGCTGCACTCGATCTTCACAGATGCACACGAGCTAATTCGCGAATGCGCTGAAGAAGCCGGCGTCGACCTGGAAGCCCTCGAAATGGATGACGCAATCGCCGAACATGAGGCGGAAACCGAAAATGCGAAGGGCCATGAATTGTCGGTGTTGGCTCGAAATTACGGCGGCGCCGTCGAGAACTGGTTTATAACTGAATTGGTCGCGGCCGAGAGTTTGCCCGATGACGCCAGCGCCCAAGCCAGGCGCGAGGCCACCGCGATCGATGTCCAAGCCGCTGTCGAAGTAATTCGCTGGTATCAGTTTTTCATTGCCGCCAAAATCTTCCGGGCGCTGATGGGCGACGACGACGAACTTGACGGCGTGTATCCTGATGATAGCGAAGACGAGATCAATCCCGCCCAGACCGACGCCAACGGCTCAGCGAAAATTGCCTTAATCGCCATCGAACGATCTTTGGGCGCGTGGCGGATCATGCAGAGTTGTGTTCCTGACAAAACCGACTCGATTGCGCCCTTGATGGCGAGCCTGGAAAACCTGAGGAGCGGCATTGAAGAGGCGCTGCCATTGGCGCGCGATTTCATCCGTCCCGGTTTCGACGAAGTGATCTCCGAATTCGCCAGCTGAGTAGTCTTCAAGCGCAAATGAAAGGCAACATCCCCATCCCTGAACTCCCATTCGCCGAAGAAGTGTGGTTGATGGTCGCGGTGACTTCCGTGCGCGAGCGGCGCACGCAGCAGGGCAAACCATTTCGCGACGCCAATGCGCGCAATGCGACCGGCAATCTGCCGCTGAAAATTTGGGGCGAAGTGCTGGAAGGTCGCGAAGATCTGCGGCCGGGTCTGTGGGGCGTTACCGGCAAACTCGAAGCCTACCAGGACCGGACGCAATTCGTCGTCTCGGAATATCGCCCGATTACCATCGATCAATATCGAGAGTATGTCGGCTGCGATCCTTTGATGCCGCGCGCATTTACGTTGGACATTGAGACGCTGGCGTTGCCCGCGTTTCGCGATCGTGTCGGGCCGAAGCTGGAACGTGATTATCGGCTTGGTTACATGCGGCTCGAACAGCAGCAGCGCTACCTCGAAGACATCGCGGCGGAAGAAGAGCGCGTGTATCAACTCGGTTCGTTGAACTCAACGTCCGGACGAATTCTCTCGATTGCCGTGCATGTCGGGCCTGTTCCGGGATTTGAAATCGAAGGCTTAACCACGAATCAAAGCGAGCACGTATTCGGCATCGACGCTGAAGGCAACGAACAGGAAGAAGCCGAAGCATTGAAGGGCTTTCTGGCGCTGATGTCGGATTATGATTCTGAATGTGACTTGATCGTCGGGCACAACATCGTCGGATTCGATTTGCCATTTATCTTTCAGCGATGCCTGGCAAACAATATCGCGGTCAAACCGTTCATCGACCTCGGCGAATTCAGAGTGCAGGGCGTCTACGACACGATGCGCGCATGGTGGCTGGGTGATCGACGCAGCCGCGTCGGACTCGACGACATCGCCTGGGCGCTTGGATTTGAATCGAGCAAAACTTCGGAAGTTGAAGGCAGTCGCGTTTTTGATTTGTATCAGGCGGGCAGGCTGGCCGCTATTCGCGAATACAATCTGAACGACGTGCGAGTAACGCGAAAGGTTTACGAGCGCATGATCGCGTGCTTTGGCGGATAAAGTGGCAGAACCCGACCGTCAGGGAGGGTGCATCCTGAGTCCGACCCTTAGGTGCTGCATCGTGGAAGAATTCGACGACAGGCAGTTTCCACTCGCGTACCTGATCACGGTCCGATGTTATGGGACGTGGCTTCACGGCGATGAGTGATTAAGCATTGACCGGCATGGCATGAATGTTTACGGTCGGAAGCGGCGTGCAGTAAATTCAAAACTCGAAAAGATAATGTCCGACAATATGTCAGCCGAGCCGGTGGTATTGAACGATAGTCAGCGTGCGGTAGTGACGGAAGTTATCAACGAAGTTTGTCGTCATCGAAACTACGCTCTGTGTGCCGTGAGTGTGCGCACTAATCATTTTCACGTTGTGGTTTCCGCACAATCAAAGCCTGAGCCAATTGCCGATGCCTTCAAGAGTTACTCGACGCGCAAACTTCGCAGGCTTAGGCTAATCGGCGAGGAAGTCCGACCGTGGGCCCGGGGCAAGAGCCGACGATATCTGTGGAAGCCGAAGCATGTGTCACGAGCCATTGATTATGTGCTCTATGGACAGGGAGACCTTCCCAATTTCGACGACTAGTGTGCACCCTCCCTGACGGTCGGGTTTCCGCCTCGCGACACTGTTTCATTTCCGAAACACCTCTGCTAAACTGACGAACAATGGACAGTTTGATTCCGGTGCTGACTCTCATCTTTGGCGCAGCAATCGGCGCGGTGGTGGCCTGGCTCGCGCTGCACGCGAAATGGCATCGCGGCTTTGACGACGGTAAAGCGGCGAGCGCGACGGAAATCGCCGCGCTAAACGAACGTATCGCGGCGAAAGATCGCGAACTGCAAAAGCTGCAGTCAGCATTTGATGAAGAAGTCGGTGAGAGCGATTCGCTGCGGACCGAAAATACGCGTTTGCAGGCGAATGTCGAAGGCGAGCGGCGAGCAGCGCACGAGCGCGCCGAATCTTTCAAGCAGGCGGCTGAGGCTCTTGCCGAAAAATTCAAAGCGCTGTCGCGCGACGCGCTGAAAGACAACAATCAGGAGTTTCTTAATCTGGCGCGCGCGACGCTGGAAAAGTTTCAGGCGACCGCGAAAGGCGATCTCGACCAGCGCCAGCAGGCAATCGATCAGCTCGTCAAGCCGCTCCGGGAATCACTCGACAAAGTTGACGGCAAAATCGAAGAGATGGAGCGTATCCGCGCCGGTGCTTACTCTGGCTTAGTGGAGCAGGTAAAAACATTGGCCGCTTCACAGCAGCAGCTCCAGAGCGAAACCGGAAATCTCGTTAAGGCTTTGCGCACGCCGCACGTGCGCGGCCGTTGGGGCGAGATTCAACTGCGGCGCGTCGTAGAACTCGCTGGGATGCTTCAGTACTGCGACTTTCACGAACAGGCAACCGTCTCTACTGAAGATGGGCGCATCCGTCCCGATGTGATCGTGCGCCTGCCGGGAAATCGCACCATCGTGGTGGATGCGAAAGTTCCGTTCGAAGCTTTTTACGAATCGATTTCCACTACTGACGATTCAGTGCGGCTCGATCGTTTGAAGGAGCATGCGCGTCTGGTGCGCACGCACATCAGCCACCTCAGCCGAAAGTCTTATTGGGAGACCGTTCAGCCGACGCCCGAGTTCGTGCTGCTCTTTTTGCCGGGCGAAAATTTTTACAGCGCCGCGTTGGAGCAGGATCCGAAACTTATCGAAGACGGAATCAACCAGCGGGTAATCATCGCCACCCCGACGACGCTGATTGCGCTGCTGAAAGCGATTTCCTATGGCTGGCAGCAGGAGCAACGGGCCGCGAATGCAGACGAAGTCGGCCAGCTCGGCAAAGAGCTTTACGATCGGCTGCGCACTTTCATCAATTACTTTGCCGACATTGGTCGCAATCTCGATCGCGCGCTCGAGTCGTACAACAAAGGCGTCGGTTCGCTGGAAGCGCGCGTGCTGGTGACGGCGCGCAAGTTCAAGGAGCGGGGCGCACTGGCCGGCGAAGAGATTGAGCCGCAGGAGCCGATCGATAAATCGACGCGCGTGCTGAATTTGGATGAAGGCGGTTTGTTTCCTGAGCTGGTGGCTGCGTCGGCAGAAGCGGCTGATGACGATGACGACGACGACGACAGGCATCCACTCCTAAATGTGAAATCTGCCGGCGCAGGCGAATAAGAAGTGCCAAAAGAAATCTGGTTAGGGCCGGTGCTCGGAACGAATCGTGAGCGTTTGCTCGCGCGTTGCGCCGAGTATGTTTCGCAGGGCCAGACCGATCGGCTGATTTACCTCGCGGCCTCATATCCGCTGCTCGAACTGGCGACGCAGAAAATCCTCGACGGCCAAAACACGCGCGGCGTGTGGGGCGAGTTTCCTTTCTATCTGTTTCGCGGATTTGTCAGACGGCTACTGACGAGTGCGATCGTGACAGAAGCCCGACCGTCAGGGAGGGCCAGCAACGAGAGCAGGCCCTTGCTTACGCGCGGGCTTCCGACACAACTCCTGCCGCGCGTGCCCATCGATCGCGAAGAGCTGCCGCTGCGGCACAGTCTGATCTCGCAAATCATTAAGCAGCTTGCAGAAGCCGGCAGGATACCCGCGATTCGCAGGCTGGCGCATCGCGACGGCTGTATTAACACAGTCGCGTCGTTGATTGGCGAGTTGCAACGCGCCGGAAAGACGGCTGAGGAGTTCGCGAGTATCGTTGAAGCGAGAATCGCCGATGAAGTCCAAAGTCCAGAGTCCAAAGTCCAGAGCCCAAAGCCCAAAGACCAAAGATCAAATTCACAAGCTGACTTTGATCGCGATGTGGCGCTGATTTATGCGAAATATTGCGATGCATTGGATCGCTTTGGACTGACAGACGAGGACGCGGATCAACTGCGCGCGCTGCAAATCTTGCGGGAACAGAGCGCCCCCTGGCTCGACCACGTGGACTTGCTGGTGCTGGATGGCTTCTTCGACTTCACGCCCGTGCAGGGTGAAATGCTGCGGCTGTTAATCCCGCGAATTCCGAATGTCATCGTCAACGTCAATCACGACTCGCGCAACGAACAGATCTTCCAGACATTTCAAACGACAATTGAACAATTGAAATCGATTGCTGATTTCGAAGAAATCAGCAGCGCTGAGTGCGTGACCTCAAGCGATCTTCCCGCGCGCCTGTTCAATGCTGACGACCGGGGCAGTAGCCCGGCCATGAGAGAGGGCGCGGAGGCGGGAGCTCCGGTTGCGCTCCTCCGCGAATGCAGTGACCGCGAGACTGAGTTGCGCTGGATTGCCAAAGAGATCAAGCGCCTGATCTTCGAAGACGATTACAAACTCTCTGAAATCGCCCTGGTGGTGCGTGAGCGTGCCGACTACGCCGATCAGATTCTGCGCGTGTTCGCGACGGAATCAGTGCCTGGCAACCTGGAGCGGCGCGTGCCCGCCCACGAGATTCCTTCGGTGCGCGCGACCGCCAAGCTGTTTCAAATTCTCAAAGACCCCGAACGTGAGCACGTCGTCGATCCGAAGGCGAATGACTTCGCGCATCTGGTGAAGACGGGATATTTCCGAATCTCGCAGGAGGATCTCCAAAAGCTGACGGCAACTTTTGATAAGCAGTATGCGCGGCTGCTCGACGTTGAGCCCGGCGCCGGACGCGAAGCGCGGCGGCGTGCGGCGCTCGGCATTGGCGCCTGGTCACCTGACGTAATCGAAAACGTAATCGCTTATGTCGGCAGTGAACTGCGCGTGCGGGCCTGGCTCGATCGGGCCGGGCGGCTAATTCGGGTGTTGCCGTCTTCGCAAGCAGCGCGCTCGTTCATGGGCGCCGACTCTGACGGCGATGACGCGCCCGCGACCGTCGAGTTAGAGCCGCCCGCCGAAGACGAGGCTGCGCCAAAAGAAAAGCCGAAGCGTCCGGCGCCGGTTCACCCTGCAGCGATTGCCTGGACGATGCTTTTGATGGAGCACTTGCGGCAGACGATCGCGACGATGCCTGAAGAGGGAACGCCGAACGAGCTGCGCACGGCTTTGATGTCCGTGCTGGAGCGTTTCGAATTCGCGAAACAGGTAAGCGGAGCGCTGACCAGACGCGAACCCGCGGATGACGTCGCGCAAGTGATGCTCAACATTCGCGGCATGGAAGCTTTGCGGCGCGCGCTGGCGGCCACTGTGCGCAGCTTCGATTTTGCACAGCAAGTTGTGTCGGAAGCCCGACCGTCAGGGAGGGCAAGCTCTCTAAGGCAGCCCTCCCTGACGGTCGGGCTTCTGACACGAACGACATTGCCGGCGTTCATCGATGAACTCGAACGCTGTTTGAAATCGCAAGTTCTTTCGATCGCCGGCGGAGATCGCGACGGCGTGCGCGTGTTGGAAGCGACTGATGTGCGCGGCCTGAAGTTTCGCGCAATGTTCATTCCCGGCCTGAACGAGGGCAGTTTCCCTTTGCGCACTGCGCGCGATTGGCTGTACCCGCACGAAGAACGCGAGCGTTTGAAAAAGCAGGGGGTCGTGCTCGAAGACATCTCGACTGAGACGCTGGTGAAAGAGGAGCACTACTTTTATCAGTGCGTCTGCCGGGCTACTGAGCGGCTTTATCTCACCCGGCCGCTGGCCGCGGATGACGGCATCGAAACAGTGGCGTCGTATTACCTCGAAGAGTTGCGGCGCGCGATTGCGCCCATCGAGCTTGATGCCGATCAGGTTCGCAGCGATGTCAGTCGCCAGGACATTCGCCGCGCATCAAACATCTCGGAGTTAGCCACAAAACTAATCATTCATCAGGCGCGCCAAAGCCAACGCCGGCGTGAAAACGGCTTGCCGCCGGAAGTCATCGCGCAGTTGATGGCGCAAGCGCGGCGCGAAACTTACATCTCTGATTCTGTATTCCGCCGCGTGGCGATCGAGCTGCAACGTGGCGGCGATACGTTCGGCCCTTACGACGGACAAATCACCAATGCCGATCTGCGCGCGCTGCTCGCGAATCATTTCGGGCCTGAATATCCATACAGCGCCAGCGGCTTGAGCGCCTTTGGAAATTGCCCCTTTAAGTTTTTCGCCGCGCGTCTGCTGCGACTCGAGCCGCGCAACGAAGCCGCGCTCGATCTGGCGGCGATCGATGCCGGCAAGCTGCTGCACGACATTCTGCGTCGCTTCTTTGAACGGCATCGCCAGGATTACCTGCCGGATCGGAATCGCGACGACTTGCTGAAGGAACTCTCGCGCGTTGCTGACGAGGTTTTCGCGGAGCACGAGCGCAAAGTGCCGCCGCTTAATGAGCGGATTTGGAAAATCGATTGCGAGATTCGGAAGCTGATTCTCGAACAGGTGCTGCTGCACGAACTTCGCCTGCAGGAGAAGACGCAGCCGCGCGGTATGTTGCCGACTTATTTTGAGTTGGCCTTTGGACGTGTCTCTGAGGGCAGCGATCCTTCTTCCAAATCTGAATACCTGAAGATCGAACGCGCCGGTTCATCAGAGTCCGCTCTGATTCAAGGACAAATCGATCGCGTCGACGTCAGCGAATCAGGCCAACATGTGATCGCGTACGATTACAAGCTTTCACAGGGCGCGCGCATCATCGACATGGAGGCGGGGCGGCACCTGCAAATTCCGATCTACCTGGCCGCGCTCGAGCAACTGTTTCTGCCGAGTTATGAATTGGCAGGCGGCGGTTATTACCGTCTGCGCGGTAAAGGTAAAAGGCTGAATCAGGGGCTGTATCGAAAGATGCTCGGCGACTGCACCTACGTCAGCAGTTACACGTCAATGGTTGATGACGTGCAGTGGCAGCGGCTGCGCCGCGACATCGGCAGGCGCGTCTGGCAGTTCATCGATGCGATGCGCGCGGGCGATTTTCGCGTCAAGCCTTCCGAAGGAAAGAAGACGTGCAAGTTCTGCGATTATTCCGCTGCCTGTCGCTACGACGGTTATCGGATCGGAAGGAAGAATTGATTCATTGCAATGGGGTCAGTACCCGGAACGGTAGTGACGGGGTGAAGTGAGTCGACCCGGTCGCTATCGCTCCCGGTACTGACCTCAAAGCGCAGGAACACATGATCCAATGAGTAAATCTGATCAATCGCTACGCGATCACGTTCTCTACGTGCTTCGTGGTGAAGGCGCGCACATCACTTTCGCAGATTTCGTCGCGGACTTTCCGGTCGCCCGCTGTGGCGAGCACCTGGAAGGTTTGCCTTACACCGCGTGGCAAGTGCTCGAGCATATGCGCATCGCTTTGTGGGATATCCTGGAATTCAGTCGCGACGCGCAGCACGTCTCGCCCAAATGGCCGGAAGGTTATTGGCCGCCGCAGGATCAAGTTGGCAACGCGGAACTCTGGCAGGAAACAGTTGCGAAGTTTCGCGACGATTCAAAACAGATGGAGCAACTTGTCGCCAACCCGGAAACGGATCTGCTCGCCAGGATTCCGCACGGCTCGGGACAGACGATCATGCGCGAAGCGCTGCTGGTCGCCGATCACAATTCCTATCACCTTGGGGTGCTGTTGGCGATGAGTCGCATTCTTAGTTCTGCACGTTGAAGAATCCGCAGATTACAGAAAGAACAGAAGGCAGAAGGCAGAAGGCAGAAGGCAGTAGGCAGTAAGCAGTAAGCAGTAAGCAAAGTCCAAAGTCCAAAGTCCAAAGTCCAAAGTCCAAAGTCCAAAGTCCAAAGTCCAAAGTCCAAAGTCCAAAGTCCAAAGTCCAAAGAAAAACCTTTTCTGCGTAATCTGTGTAATCTGCGGATAAACTTCCTCCAGTTAGCCAAACGACTTATCGTCCGCTGACGGTCCGTAGAGTGCCGGCACCTTCGCGCCCAGCAAGCGCAAATAGACAGTCATCTGGCCGCGATGATGCGCCAGGTGCAGCAGTGAGTCCTGGATCATTTCATAGCGCGGCGCTTCGGCGACCACGTTACCCCCGGCTTTCATTTGCCAGTTCGTTTTTAGCTGTTCGTCGCTCGTGTGGTTGAAAGCTTCACGGGCGCCGGCCGCGGCCTTATCCAGCGCTTCGACGTACTCAGCGCTGGTGTTGAGCGGCTTCATCTCGAACTTCGGACCATCCTTCGGCGCAATGTCGAGTGAATCCTGACTGATCTGCATGGTGACCCACATCGGAATCGTCGCCACCATGTTGGCGAGATAACCAAAGGCCATCGACCTTTCGTGCGGCTTCCAATCGGATTTACCTTCGGGCACTTGCTCGAGAGCATGTCGCGAGCGCTCCACTTCACGATTCAGTTCGGCGAGTAAGTAATCTTTAAGGTTCATTTCACGTCCTTTCGATAGCCATTATACGCTCGGGCGAAAGTCATTGGTCCGATCAGCGAGTTGGCGCGCAATTTTTTGAAACCATGGCAATGCGCGAGGCGTGAAGGCAGTGATCCAAAGAACCAATCGAATATCCAAGGAGCGATTAACATGAACGATGATTTGTGTTTCGCCGCACTTGAGCGTCGCACACGTATGTTGGAGCGCTGGTTGCGCGTCTCGATTGTCGGCTGGGTGGCCATCGGTGTGTTTGCCGTCGTCGCGTTTAGATTTGCATCGAAATCGCAGCAACCGGCGGTCCCGGCATCGCTGAAAGTTTCCGAGCTGGTCGTCGTGGATCCCAAAGGCGTCGAACGCGTGCGCATCGGCGGCGATCTCCCCGATGCCACCTATAACGGCAAACGAGTTCCACGCGGCTCAAAGGCCGGCGGCGTGCTGCTCTATGACAGTCTGGGCCGCGAGCGCGGCGGTTACGTGACTTGGGATTCGGAAAACGTTGGTCTGACGCTTGATACGCCCAAGATGCAAGTAGGAATGTTCGTTGCCGGTCAGGAGGGTTCTGCCTTCGTCATGAACTACGGCCGTGATGCGATTGAGTTGCGTTCCGATGAAGACGGCTCGCGCATTACCGCAGTTCAGGATGGCCGCGTTGTGTCGCAACAGCCCGGCACCATCAAGATGGCTCCGGGGACGTGCGACGATTATCGCGGCGCCCGCGCTCGAGTTTCTGCCGGGCAGGTGATGCGCGATTGCCAAAGGCGTTTCGTCGACAGCGTCTGTAAAGCGTGTCTTGAGCAGAAGTGATCGTCTCACGGTCAGTACCGAGAGCGTAGCGACCGGATCAACGTGTCAGTACCGAGAGCGATAGGACCGGGTCAGTACGAGAGCGGTACCGACCGGATCAACGTGTGAGTAACGAGAGCGGTAGCGACCGGATCAAAGCCAGGTTGAGTCTCATCCACCTCGCTACGCTCGCGGTACTGACACCTGTCCCCCCGTACGTAACGACGCTTCTCTCACTCCGAGTTCTTTCGTCGGTGTTTCTGCTCGCCTACGGCATACGCTTCACGAACCCACGCTGCAAACTGATTGTCGAGGTCGGCAAGCCGGTCCAGTCGGAATGCGTGCAAGTGATTTCGCGGCGAGAAAGTTTCGACCCGCGTAAAGCGCGGGTGTTCGACGCGGCGGGCAAAAACAAAGTGCCCAATGAGATAATTTCGACGCACTTGGACCGCGATGAATGACATTCGCACCTGAAAAGCGATCCGAGTCTTCTCGGGCAGGACCTTCACCGGACCGCATTTCTTAATCATCACTGTCAGCGCATCGAACAGCTCGCGAACTTTCGCGGGCTTGCCTCTGAAATGAGATTCCAGGCTGACGTCGCTGCACGAGTGACTTTGGTTCCGATTCGCGAAGCTGCGGCCGCATTCGGGACATCGCCAAAGCGGCGAGAGTTTCTTGGAGGGACGCGCCATGGCGAGGAAGTATAGAAGGTTCGTGATCGAACGGGGAGCTCGAGAGACAATCTGGTTGTCGGAAGCTGCGTGGCGTGATAAGAATCTCGCGATTTTTCACCTTTGGACGCATGACCTGGTCACAAGTCTACGATCCGCTCGGTAACGTGTTGGCTTCAACATTGTGCGCCGCCCTGCCGATTGTCGTCTTACTGGGCAGTCTCGCGATTTTTCGCATCCGCGCACATTACGCAGCTCTGCTGGGTCTGTGTACGTCATTAGCCGTCGCCATCATCGTATTTCGTATGCCGCCGAAGATGATTTCCGCGAGCGCGATCTATGGTGCGGCATATGGTCTGTTTCCGATTGGTTGGATCGTTCTGAACGTCATTTTTCTTTATCAACTGACGAACGATTGCGGACTGTTCGCGCGCTTGCGTCACAGCATCACCGGCTTGACCGAAGATAGAAGGTTGCAGCTGCTGCTCGTCGCCTTTAGCTTTGGCGCATTCATTGAAGGTGCCTGCGGATTTGGCACTCCAGTCGCAGTGACGGGCGCGATTTTGATCGGGTTGGGTTTCTCGCCGCTCTCGGCGTCAGGTCTTTCATTAATCGCTAACACAGCACCGGTGGCGTTTGGCGCTCTGGGCGCGCCGTTGATTGGCCTGCAAGGCGTCACAGGGTTGGACCTAAAACAACTGAGCGCGATGGTCGGACGGCAGCTCCCATTTTTTTCACTGCTGGTTCCGTTCTGGTTAATCTGGGCATTCGCCGGCTTTCGCGGAATGCTCGAAATCTGGCCCGCGATTCTTGTCGCCGGAGCATGCTTCGCAATTCCGCAGTTCCTGGTTTCAAATTTCCACGGACCATGGTTGGTCGATGTCACAGCTGCGATTTGTTCCATTGGTGCACTCGCGTTGTTTCTGAAATTCTGGCAACCAAAAAATATCTGGAGAGTTTCAGAAGCCCGACCGTTAGGGAGGGCAACTGACGGAGAGAATGTCACTAGAGAGTTAGCGAGATCATCACGTGACGTGGCCCTCCCTGACGGTCGGGCTTCTGACACAGAGCAATTGGAAATCGGCAATCGAAAATCGGCAATGTTCCTTCCCTGGCTCCCCTGGATCGTCCTCAGCGTAGTCGTTTTCATCTGGGGCCTACCGCAGACGAAAAGTTTTTTCGACGGAATTGCGGCGCCTAAGATTCCTGTCTGGAGTTTGCACAAACTCGTTTCCCGGGTTCCGCCGGTAGTCGCGTCGCCAACGCCTGAGAACGCAATCTTCAATTTCAATTTCTTGTCGGCGGCGGGCACGGGCATTTTCTTGGCCGCAATCATCGCGGGTTTCATGATGAGATATTCGCCCGGCGGTTTGCTGCGCATTTATTGGAAGACGCTTAAGCTGGTGAAGAACCCGCTTTTGACAATTGCTTTGATGATGGCAATTGGATTCTCGACGCGATATTCCGGCATGGATGCGACGTTGGGCTTGGCGGTTGCGAAAACTGGATGGTTGTATCCATTCTTCGGCACGATGCTGGGGTGGTTAGGTGTCGCGTTAACGGGCTCAGACACGTCATCAAATGTTTTGTTCGGGAGTTTGCAAAAGATCACCGCGACACAACTCGGTCTCAGTCCAGTTCTGATGGCCGCGGCCAACAGCTCCGGCGGCGTGATGGGCAAGATGATCGACGCGCAATCGATCGTCGTTGCCAGTACGGCCACGCGCTGGTACGGTCACGAAGGCGACATCCTTCGTTACGTGTTCTTCCACAGCCTTGTACTGGCCGCGCTGGTGGGAATTCTGGTGATGCTGCAGGCGTACGTGCTGCCGTTCTTCATCGTGCGGTGAGGATCATCTTGCGTCCGCGAAGCGGACGGATGACAGTAGCCCAGCGATTCATCGCTGGGATCACAATAGAATCAAAGCCCAAGTCCGTGAAACGGACGATTGAAAGGGAAACTCCCATGTCCCATTCCTACGTTACCAATCTGATGCATTGCACCTTTAGCACGAAAGAACGCTACCCATTTGTCAACGAAGAACTGGAAAAAAGACTCTGGCCTTACATCGGCGGAATCGCACGCGAGAACAAGATGAAGGCTCTTGCAATCGGCGGCACCTCGGATCACATTCACGCATTGCTTTCACTTCCAGCAATAATGAGCTTTGCCAAAGCAGTTCAGTTAATCAAAGGCGGTTCATCCAAATGGATTCACGATACATTTGCCAAGCACAAGAAGTTCGAATGACAGGAAGGCTACGGTGCGTTCAGTGTGAGTGCGTCACAAGCGAACCGCGCGATTGCATACATCAATAACCAGAAAGAGCATCATCGCAAACGAACGTTTGAAGAAGAGTTGATTGAATTGCTCGACAAACAGGGCGTTGAATATGATCGACGATATCTGTTTCGGTGATTCAGCCGTCCGTTTCAGGGACTTCCAGACCAAAACGCGAACTGATCCCACCGATGAATCGGTGGGCTATTGTCATTCGTCCGCTGCGCGGACTGATCGCAAACTGGGTAGTAACCTAACCGTGATTGAGGGAGTTTGAGTGGCTGGAAGCGCTCCCCGTCGGAGAAGACAACGATGATTATCTGCTTAATCCGTTACACGATTGATCCGAACAAACTTTCCGACTTCGAACTCTACGCGCGCACGTGGATGCGGCTGATTGAAAAATACGGCGGCACGCATCATGGCTACTTCGTTCCCGGCGAAGCGCCGCCATCGGCTGCATTCAGTTTTCCCGGGCTGGGTGAAGACGGACCGGGCAACATTGCGATCGCCTTATTCAGTTTTCCCTCAGTCGAAGCCTATGACGCGTATCGCCGCGACGTTCCGCGCGATCCTGAGTGCGAGGAGATCACTAACCTTCGCAACGAGAGTCAGTGCTTCACTAAGTACGAGCGAACATTCATGCGCGCGCTGGAGCGGCAGTAGCTCCACCTCTGCCAGTCGGGTCGGTACCGGGAGCGGTAGCGATCGGATCATGATTCAAACGTTGACTGGTTGATCCAGCTATCGCTCGGAGTAGTAAATCTTGCGGTGATAGTTGCGCAGGCGCATAATGACCTCGAAGTCATGAAAGACAAATATCAAATCGTTCCACCGACTGCCACGAAAAAACCGGCGAAAGCGGAGATCTCCGACACCGAATTCCGCCGCCGGTTAAAGAATATTTCTGAATGGAGAAAGAAGCGCCTTGCCCAGCTTCGCCCCAAAGATTCGCGTTGAGGTTTACGTTCCGGTTCGCTACGAGCCCGCCTATCAAGACACACTAACCTGGCTCATCGACGAATTTACTGAACTGCGCGGCGGCTGCACCGTTCACGAGAACGCCGGCGGTTACTATCTCTCGAAAAGCGCCGAAATCATCGATGACCGTGTCAGTATTGTCTACAGCGATTTCCCGATGAATTGGAACGAGCCGTCCGATCAAGCTTGAGGCGCTCGGCTACTGCGCCACGTTACAGAATTTCATGCTTGAGAATCTTTGGGAAGAAGAGATTCTGATTTGCGCATATCCGATTTCACATGTGAAGTTCGCTTATTCGACGCAATGATATCCCCTGACATAGTAAAAGAGTTATCAATAACATGGGGCGTTCCGTTGCCTGTTGTAGAGAAGGATTATGTGATGGGGTGGCTCCTTTGGGCGGCATACAATGAGCCTAGCTTAGCTAACAACCTCGTCCTCAAAGGCGGTAATTGCCTGCGCAAGATTTACTTCCCAGACACACGTTTTTCTGATGACCTCGATTTCAGGGCTAGTTAAGGCAAGTCCATTTCCTGCCAGGTCTGATGTGTACATACTTCCAGCCGCTACGCGGAAACTGCCTAGGCGAGGGAGTAACGAGTCTTCTGAAGACACGAAATTACTTCCGCAAACCTGACAACCTCTCCCGCATCTCTTATAATCATTCTGCTTCACGAATGGGGGCGACAGGCTTCGACAGGGGCCGTAACGTCCGTCGCGATGCATGCCGGGCCTCTTTCTTGTAAGGACCGTTATCAAATTGCAGGGAAAATCAATTGCCAACTCTAACGAGTTAGCTCTCGCAGCCTAAAACGGCTCCGAGCGTCTCCGCCGCAAGTTGCTCATGCGCGCGGATGGAGATGTCACCTTAGATGAGCTGGCCCATCTCTTCGGTCCGTGGCGATGGGCGAGACCAAAGCCGGACTAGCTCGTTCGAACGTCTTGCTGATTCACTTAGTTCGAGATGGGCGAAGATCGCGCGGGTCGCAAGGCCCGAGCGGAAAGAGAAGCAGCTAAGCATGTAGAGTCCTTCGGCGTTGACCTTTGGATCCGGGTTCAATTCCCGGCGCCTCCACCACTCAACATTGCCAATTTACAATTGCCAATTGCCAATTTAACCTGCTCAACGTGTCCAACGACCAATCGGCAATCGGCAATCGGCAATCGGCAATAACTTCGCTTCCCATTGGCATTTTCGACAGCGGTGTCGGCGGACTAACTGTCTATCGTGCGCTACACGAACAGCTGCCGAATGAGCGGTTCGTCTACCTCGGCGACACGGCGCGGGTGCCGTACGGAACGAAATCGCTGGTGACGGTCGAACGTTACGCCGTCGAGAACGCGAAGTTTCTCGCGGCTCATGGAATCAAAATGTTAGTGGTCGCATGTAACACCGCGTCGGCGCTCGCGCTGCCGGCGATTCGAGCAGCATTGCAGATTGATGTCGTCGGGGTGATTGGGCCGGGGGCGCGGGCTGCGGTAAGAAGCGGCCAGGATGGCCGCGCTCCCGGGCGCTCGATCGGCGTGATCGCGACCGAGTCAACGGTACAAAGCCGCGCGTACACCACGGCAATCAAGAAGGCCGATCCGGATGCTGAAGTGATCGAGTGTGCGTGCCCCATGTTCGTCCCTCTGGCGGAAGAAGGATGGGCCGACAATGAAGTGACACGCACAATTGCGGCGACATATCTCGCGGACTTGCGAGCGAAGATTGACACGCTCGTGCTTGGCTGCACTCATTACCCGATTTTGCGCGATGTGATTCAGCAAACAATCGGTGAAGATGTGAAGCTGATCGATTCGGGCGAAGCGACGGCACTGGAAGTTAAGGCCTTGCTGAAAAAGAAAGGACTCGCGCGTCTCACGCCGCCGACTGGTGCGCTCGAACGGCAGTTGTGCGATGATTTGGATCACTTTTACGTGACTGATGCAGCGGAAAGATTCGCGCGCGTAGCTGAGAGATTCCTCGGCGCAAAGCCGTCGCGACTTGAGGCGATTGAGGTTTGGGGAGAGGATAGATTGAAACATTGATTCATTGACTCATTGGTCCATTGCGTCAATGAGCCAATGAACTAATGAACCAATGATTCAATGATTCGATGACTCAATGACTCAATTCCTTCGCACCGACAATCGTACATCTGATCAATTGCGGCCGGTGAAGATCACGCCGGGTTTCATCGCGCACGCCGAAGGCTCGGCGTTGATCGAGATGGGTAACACCCGCGTCATTTGTGCGGCGTCTGTGGAAGAAAAGTTGCCGCCGCATCTACGTAACCAACGAATTGAGGGTTGGGTGACGGCTGAGTACGGCATGTTGCCGCGCTCAACGCATACGCGTACTTCACGCGAAACCGGACGCGGGGGTCCCTCGGGCCGAACTCATGAGATTCAGCGACTCATCGGTCGCAGCATGCGCGCCATTGCCAATCGCTCCGTGTTGGGCGAGCGGACAATTACGCTCGATTGCGACGTGCTCCAGGCGGACGGCGGGACCCGCACCGCGGCGATCACCGGTGCATACGTCGCCTTTGCGCTCGCCTGCCGAAGATTGCTCGCGGAAAAGAAAATTAAGCAGTCTCCCATCGTCAGTGAAGTCGCAGCGGTAAGCGTCGGCATCGTTGACGGTACTCCCTTGCTGGATCTGAAATACGACGAAGATTCGCGCGCTGAAGTCGACATGAATGTGGTTTGCACCGGCGACGGTCGCTTCATTGAAGTGCAGGGAACCGCGGAAGGATCGCCGTTTACCCGCGAACAGATGGACAATTTGCTGGAGCTGGCGAGGAAGGGGGTCACCGAGCTTGTTCAGCTTCAGCGGCAGGCGATAAATGCAGCAGGATAGGTATCGGGTGACAGGTGCCAGGCGTCGGGTATCAGGTGACGGGTATCAGGTGACGGGTATCAGGTGACGGGTATCAGGTGACGGGTGTCGGGTATCGGGTCTCAGGTGCCAGGTATCGGGTGCCAGGTTTCAGATTAGTTCCAAGTTCGTATTCCCGACACCTGACACCCGACACCCGGTACCCGATACCCGACACCCGACACCCGACACCCGATACCCGACACCTGGAGCTGGGACAACAAACTGCGCCGCATTCGGCATCTGAGCTATGCTGAAAACATCCTTTACCCCGGAGAAATAACTGTGCGATTACCCTTGGCTTTGATCAGCTTTCTTTTCCTGGCGGCGTTTGCTTTGCCGTTGGCGCGCCCGGCGGCGGCCTTGCAGGATCACACCTATTCCAGTCCCAAGGTCGATTACCTGGTGGAGTTTCCCTCTCCAATGTGGAAGCTGGTTGATGAGCCTGACGAGGTCCATCAACATGCTGAGTTCGTTTATAACGATCGGAATGATGGCTATCTGCGCATTCGCAAAGAGACTTTGCCTGACGGCGTGTCAGTCGAGGAGTTTGCGCGGCAGGACCAGGAGCAGAAAGAGCACTTTCGTCCCGGCTACATCGACGGCAAAGGCGAGCGGTTTGCCGGACGCATGAACGGCTTCACGATGGCCTTCGAATTCACTCAAGCCGGTAAGCCCATGGCCGGTCGCACCTATTACTTGCAGTCTGGCGATCGTGCGATTTACGCGCTGCGCTTCACGGGCGTGCGCGACAAGCTCGCGCACATTCGCAATCAGACGGATCAGATCGCGCGCACGTTCAAGCTGAAGAGCTAATACGAGAAGGCAGAAGCCAGAAGGCAGAAAGCAGAAAGCAGAAGGCAGAAAGCAGAAGGCAGCCAGGAGATCTAAACAACACGCCCAAGTTCAAAGTTCAAAGTTCAAAGTTCAAAGTTCAAAGTTCAAAGACCCAAAGTTCAAAGTTCAAAGTTCAAAGACCAAAGACCAAAGACCAAAGACCAAAGTATTACTTTGTCGCAATCTGCGGATTCAAAAATCTTTCTTCGTAACCTTTTCCGCGTCTCCCGTAATACCTAATTGAGTCTCCTCGGATCACCGAGTTTCTATCGCGTAACTGAATAAGTAGATTCGCGCCGGAGTCTGTTCAAGAACCGCTTCGCAACACGGTCTCCCCTCCGCAGTTCACGCCTGTCCAGAACAAGGAGCCTGTGATGGAAATCGATCTATCTAATAACCGCCTGAATCGCTCTTCCCAACGAACCCCAACAAACGAGTTTGCGCTCACGGTGCTTTCCGAAGCGCCACTTTTTTATCGGCTGCTGTCGGAGATTGATTTCGTTGTGCAACGACTCAAGCATGGCTGGCCGAAATTCAAAAAGGAACCAATCAAGTCGATACGGGCCTCCGCGAGCGAATTCACAGTTGTAGTTCGACGTGTGTTTGCCACATCTCAGATGGGATTCGCGCTCGTGATGTCCGTGCTCATCCTCACATCTGCGATCGTCGCCATACTCGCTTTGGAACGTCGCACCGCAAATCGAAAATTTGAAAATGAAACTGAACCACTGGAAGTAGTCACCACTTTCAAAATCCCATCCAATTCCGACATTGAAAAGGATCGAGGCATTGGCGCGGGCGAGAAGGGTCGCGTGGGCTTTCAGCGCGGCAGCGGTGAAGGATCTGGACCCATGCCGGCACGCGCCCACGGTGGTGGCAGTGGTGCAGATGGTTCGCAATTACCGGCTTCGCGTGGCCGGATTCCTGTGCCATCAACAATCCCGGCGCCGATTCCCACCGCCGCTGTTCGCCTGCCGCAGGCTTTACCGCTTGCGGGAATCGATCTCGATCCGGCGCTGTGGCGGAAACTCGACTATTCGTCGTACGGCGATCCGCGGTCGAAAGAGACGACTCCGTCGAATGGCTCGGGGGATGGCGGTGGCGTTGGCACACACAGTGGCACGGGCATCGGCAACGGGAGCGGCGGCGGTTTCGGTGATGGCAATAACGGTAATACTGGCGGTGGCGACAAGAATATTGGCTCGGGCGGCGGCGGCGGCCCGGGATGCGGTGGGGGTACCGGTCCAGGTCGCGGATGCACCGGCACCGAGGTTTACAGGTCAGTGGACGTGAGTACTCGGCCACGCCTGATTTCCAAACCTGAGCCGACGTACACCGAACAAGCTCGCCGTAATCAAGTCACCGGCACGGTCGTCTTGCGCGTCGTTTTCTCAAGCAACGGTCAGGTCACTAATATTCAGACAGTCCAGAAGTTGAGCGACGGACTAACCGAGAAGGCCATCGCGGCGGCGCGTCAGATTCGTTTTATGCCCGCGACGCGCCATGGCCAACCCGTTTCGATGTACATGCAGCTCGAGTACAACTTTAATTTGTACTGAAGCCATCGCGCAGATGCTCTTTCGCATCTACGCATCAGATTCAATGCAAGGTCTCCCCGTTGTTCACGTTCTAATCCTGTGGTGGGAACCAGAGACGCAGTTCGGTCTCTAACCAGCAGTACGAAAAATCGGAATCAACGCCCGTCGTGGGCGGGTTCTGGACAGCTTCGAAGGAGCAGACCTATGCGCGCAAGAATCCTCCGCAAAGCACTCTTCGTCATTTCTATTTCTGCAGTCGCCTTGCTCGGCCTTAGTTCGTTGCGAACGTCGAGCACGATCGTCTCGGCCCAAAGCGAGAACCAGGTCACCCAGGGCACGCTGCAGATTGTCGATCCGAACGGTAACGCCAAGGCCGTCTGTCCTTTGAAACACACGGATGTGAAGGCGCAGATTAGCGGCTTCCTGTCCCGTGTCACGGTCACGCAGGAGTTCGAGAATCCTTTCAAAGAAAAGATCGAAGCAGTCTACACGTTCCCGCTGCCGCAAAACGCGGCGGTGGACGACATGACGATGCTGGTTGGCGATCGCACCGTGCGCGGCAAGGTCTTGCGGCGTGAAGAAGCGCAGGCTGTCTATGAAGCGGCCAGGAACAACGGACAGACAGCGAGTCTGCTCGAACAGGAGCGGCCCAACATCTTCACTCAGTCAGTGGCCAACATCCTTCCCGGCGAGCCGATCAAGATCACGATCAGTTACGTTGAGACTTTGAAGTACGAAGAGGGCGCTTACGAATTCGTTTTCCCGATGGTGGTCGGTCCACGCTATGTGCCCGGCAATGCAACCGGCGCGCAGGGAAAGGGTTTCGCCCCCGACACCGATCGGGTGCCCGATGCTTCGCGCATCACGCCGAAGCCGCCGGCCCCGGGCATGCGGGCGGGTCACGACATTTCGATCGACGTCACGCTCGATGCGGGCGTGCCGATCGATGCGCTCAATGCGAAGACTCACGACGTGGTGATTGAGCGCGTGGACATTAGCCGCGCACACGTCAGCTTGAAAGATCAGGAAACGATTCCTAACAAGGATTTCATCCTGCGTTATGACGTGGCTGGAAAGAAGATTAACGACGCGCTGTTGACCCACTCGACCGGCCACAGCGGTTTCTTCACTCTAATTTTGCAGCCGCCCGAGCGAGTCACCGTCGAAGACGTCACGCCCAAAGAACTCGTCTTCGTGCTCGATACTTCCGGCTCAATGAATGGCTTTCCCATCGAGAAAGCAAAAGAGACAATGAAGCTCGCCCTCGACAATCTCTATCCATACGACACTTTCAATTTGATCACATTCGCGGGCGACGAACACATCCTGTTTCCCGCGCCAGTGCCGGCGACCAAAGAGAATCTCGAAAGGGCCCAGAAGTTTCTCGAAACTCGTGAAGGCAGTGGCGGCACGGAGATGATGAAGGCCATTAAGGCGTCGCTGAATCCATCTGACAAACAGGACCACGTGCGCATTGTGTGCTTTATGACCGACGGATATGTCGGCAACGACATGGAGATCATCGGCGAAGTGCAGAAACATCCGAACGCGCGCGTGTTCGCGTTCGGCATCGGCGGCAGCGTCAATCGCTTCTTGCTCGATGGCATGGCTAAGTACGGGCGTGGCGAGGTCGAATACGTCGGCTTGAATGATGATGGTTCGGCTGCGGCCAAACGGTTTCATGAGCGTGTGCGCAACCCTTTGCTGACGGACATTTCAGTCGATTGGAATGGAATGGCGGTCAGCGATGTGTACCCGAGATCAATTCCTGATTTGTTCAGCGCCAAGCCGGTGATTCTTTCGGGGCGCTATTCCGGCAACGGCAAAGGCGTGATTCGCTTGAAGGGAAAAATGTCGGGCCGCGATTTTATACGCGAAATTCCTGTCGACTTTTCTTCGACTGAGCAGCGCGATGTACTCGCCACGCTATGGGCGCGCACGCGCGTTGATGACCTGATGGGTCAGGACATGACTGGCGCGCAACAGGGGACGATGAAGGATGATCTAAAGCAGCAGATTGTCCAGTTGGGGTTGGATTATCGCTTGATGACGCAGTTCACGTCGTTCGTGGCGGTCGAAGAGATGATTGTCACCGACGGCGGTCAGCCGCGACGCATCGACGTGCCGGTTGAAGTGCCTGAAGGGGTTAATCGCGAGACAGCTTATCCCGGATCGATATCAAACCTGGCGGTCAACGGGCGCGCGTACAGCTCGCTGCAAATGATCGCGGCCATCACGAAATCGAGCGACGCCGCCCGATCTAAAGCTCGCACGGTGCAAGCTGGCGGCGCGGGCGGGTCTGGCTCGGGTCGTGGAGGGATCTCTAACCCGCCTTCGCCTCCACCGAAAGCGGTGAGCGAGAGTGTGGTGGTCGTCGATGGCGGCGAGACAAAAGCTTTTGCAAAGCTCTCTCCTGATGACCAAAAGCGCGCGGACATGCAGACGAAATTGCATCCGTCGATCCTCAAAGTCATCGATTGGTTGAAAGCCCCAAAGGCCGGTGCGCTTTCGGATGAAGCCAAATTCGTTCGCGACGGTAAAGCTGAGGTCCAGATCTTCCTAACGGATAAATCAGACGCGACGATCGCAGCGCTGAAGAAACTCGGCTTTGAAGTGGTGCTCGATCCGAAGACTGCCAAGATGGTGATTGGACGTTTGCCGGTCGAGAAGCTGTCAGCACTGGCAGACTTGAAGTTCGTGCGCTACGTGGCGCCGCAAATGAGTAACTGAGCGATCGTGTCAGAAGCCCGACCGTTAGGGAGGGCAACGCTACCAAAGCGCGCCCTTGCTGACGCGCGGGCTTCTGACACATTATCGAGGCGATGAAACTCGCTCCGGGCCTCACCATCGGCAAGTCCAGGATCAACGGACAAGGCTGCTTCGCAACTGCTCCATTCAAACGCGGCAAAAAGATCGCCGAGTATACCGGCGAACGAATTTCCGATCTCGAAGCCCAGAAACGCGCGCGCAACCGTCGGGTTCTGCGCATTTGCGACATCGACGGGCGCTTCAGTTTAGACGGCGCGCGCGGCGGCAACGGAACTCACTACATCAATCATTCATGCCGACCGAACGCGTTCATGAGAACGCTCTACGGCCACGTTCTGTTCTTTGCTTTGCGTGACATCCAACCGGGCGATGAGATCACGATCGACTATGAACAAACACTGCACCCGGATTCGAAGCGGTGTTTCTGTGGCACTGAGAAGTGCCGGGGAACGATCAATCGCGTGCGGAGGTAGACTCTTCTCATTTCTACAATCGCGGCAGCGCAAAACTGAACTTCGAGCCACGGCCGACTTCAGATTCAACCGCTACTGAGCCGCCGTGCTGCTCAATGACTTCTTTGACGAAAGACAGCCCCAGCCCGGTCGACTCTTCGTCTTTCTCCTGGCCATCGCGGGCTACGCGATAAAACTTTTCCCAGATGCGATCCAGCGAATCCTGCGGCACGCCATAGCCGCGGTCCTCAACGACCACCCGCACCGTTTCGGCTTCCAGCACAGTTGAAATTGTGACTGTCGTGCGTTCAGGGCTGTAGCGGACGGCGTTGTCGATCAGCTTCGTCAGCGCCTGCGTAATCATGCTCTTGTCAGCGGATACAGGCGGGATCGCACCGTTGCCCTGTTCGACCAAACGAATGCGCTTCTTTTTCGCCGCGGGCTGCATTACGTTTACGGTTTCGGTGACAACTTCGTCCAGGCGCAAGGCAATCTTGGTTACTTCCTGTTTGTCTGCTCGCTCAAGCTGGGTAACCGTCAGAAAAGTATCGATCATGCGCGACATGCGCTGCGATTCGTTCGAGATAATCTGCAGAAATTCGCGTGACTCTGTGGGAATCTTGTCGTCGATGACCAACAGCTCTGCGAAGCCATTGATGCTGGTGAGCGGCGTCCGGAGTTCGTGCGACATTAGCGAAATCATGTCGCTCTTTAGCTGCTCGAATTCCTTCATGCGCGTGACGTCACGCACGCGAATCGCCAGGCACAACGGTTTTGAGCTCGCTCCATTGCCATTTGAGTTGTGGCCGTTCCGTTCGGTCGCCAGCGCGATGCGCAGTTCCAGCGTCTGATTTCGATCCGGGAATTTCAACTCGCGTTCGTAAGCCTCTCCTGATTGAAGCACGCGCCGCACCGCAATCGCCGGCTCGTCGAAAACACCGGACTTGAAGCGATCGAGCAGCGCAAACAAATCAGTCTTCTGCAGATCGTGATTGTTCATGCGTGCCGCCCAGAGCATTGCCGGATTCGCGTAGGCTATCGTCCCGTCCAGGTAAGCAATCGCGTAACCGTCAGGCGCTTCCGCCAGCACCTGCGCGCCAAACTTGTGTTCCGTCAACACCCCGCTGATGAGATCGAACGCCTGCAGACGGTGTCCGGACGTGCGAGATGAGACGAACGCCGGCAAATTGCTGTCGAGTTTTTTCCTTTGCGCATCTTCGCGCTGAAGATCGCGCGCCAATTGACCGCCGACGGCGGCGAGCAGTCGACGATCGCTTTGCTCGAAACTTTCCCGCAGGCGTAACAGCAGCGTGCCGACCGTGCGTCCGCCATGACGCAGCGGCATGGCTACGTTTTCGAGCGCATCAATTTCTCCAATCGGCGCGAGGGTAATCTCGTTAGTCGCGGCCGCTCGGTCACAGAGATCCACCAGCTTGCGCCAGACGGAATTGCGGCCGGCTGCTGCCGAGCCGTTCGATTGCGCACGCAGACGCGCACGGGGGACTTGCGCACCGTTTTCGTCGGGCTGAAAAACAATCGCCTCATCCATGGGCAGAACGGTCTGCAACAGCCTGAGGCCGCTCGTTAATCGATTCTCGGCGATGCTCGCGTCCAAGGCGTCCGTGCGCGAAATGGTCTCGTTCACTCGCTGTGTAAGTAACGTATCGATCAACCACAGGCGCTGCAGTTGTACGAGCAGGACTGCGAGCGTCGAACCGATCGCCATCGGCGCGAACAGAATATCAATCTTCAAATAGATAGAAATGAGCAGGCTGGCGCCGCACATCAGTAAGAAGCCCGCGCCGAGAATGAGGAACGAGCGGCGCGCGCCGACACGACCGACGAAAAAGCCGGCGGTGGTGCTGATCGTGACGATGAGCAAAAGCGCAAGCCAGGTCTGTGGAGTTTGCAGCGGCACTTCACCGCGTGACACTCTGACGACAAATGCCGCCGCGATGGAATCGATCAGACCGGCGCGCCAGATGACACACGCGGTCAAGCCTGCGGCGAACGCCAGCGCCACTGACACCAACAATGACTTCCAGTTAAATGTTCTCAAGTTCAGGAGTGTGACTGATCGGGATCGTGAGGTGGGTGGCCACGATTTTTTGTGGCGAATCGATTATACACGGCGGCCGAGGCCTTGGGGGGAACAATTTTCGCGCGTTTTCGGGCGCAAATCGCAGAGAAAAGAGGGATTGAGAGCGGATGTTTAGAGCGATGAAGGATTGCTTGCGATGCCGATGACCGCGGAGGTGAGGTCCGGTTCGTCCGCCGCGGCAACCGTGCGGAGATCGAGAAGTACCCGGTCTTCTTCGATGCGGGCAATCACCGGCGGCTGCGATTGGCGCAGGCGTTCTTCGATGTCGTTCGCCGTGAAATTTTTGTGCCTGATCGAAATCAGTGGTGTGCGCAGACGTGAAGTCGGCGCAGCGCCACCGCCGATCGCAGATTCGCCTTCGACAATTTCCAGGGCCAGTTGTTCGGAAGTAGCTTGACGAATCTCATCACAGACGCGCTGGGTACGTTCGCGCAATTCATCTTCTGAGGCGGCAATCATCTGGTGCGTCGGAATCTCCTGTGTGGTTGCGTGTCGCGCATAGGACTCGAGCGTCGCTTCCAGGGCTGCGAGTCTCAATTTGTCTGCGCGCAGGGCGCGATACAAGGAATGCTTCCGCATCCGCTCGATGACTTCAGCGCGACCGACGAGCAGACCGGCCTGCGGGCCACCGAGAAGTTTGTCCCCGCTGAACGAGATCACGTCTACGCCGGCCGCGAACGATTCACGAATCAACGGCTCTCCCGTGATGCCGTACTCCGTAAAATCAATCAGCGCGCCTGAGCCGGCGTCTTCGTAAAGCAATAAATTGTTTTCGTGCGCGAGCGCCGCCAGTTCTTTCAAAGTCGGGGTCTTAGTGAAACCGACAATGCGATAGTTTGAAGTGTGCACGCGCATGATGAGACGCGTGTTGTCGTTAATCGCTTTTTCGTAATCCGCAAGCTTCGTTCGGTTCGTAGTGCCCACTTCGATCATCTGCGTGCCGGATTGCGCCATCACTTCGGGAACGCGAAAGTCGCCGCCGATTTCGACCAGCTCACCGCGCGAGACAATTGTTTCGCTATTGCGCGCCAGCACAGTCAGCACCAGCAGCGCTGCCGCCGCGCAGTTGTTCACAACCAGGGCGGCTTCGGTTTCAGTTAGGGTCGCCAGTAAGTCTTCAGCGCGGGGGCCCCGGCGACCGCGGCTGCCCGAATTCAGATCAAATTCGAGACTGCAGTAGCCGTACGCTTCGTCAACGGCCCGCCGCGCCGCATCCGACAATGGCGCGCGACCGAGGTTTGTGTGCAGAATCACGCCAGTGGCGTTGATGACTCGATGAACACCAAGCGCGATTTGCTGTTGATGACGCGCAGAGAGCAGTGTTTCGGCCGCCCGCAACATTTCGCTCGCGGTGTTACCGTTGTCGAGGTTGATTCCTCCGTCGAGAATTTGCCGGCGCAATTCGTCAGTAACCTGACGCGCAAGCAGCGTCGCCTGCGCGGCACCCGATGAAGTTTTCAGTGACTGACCGGTCTCAGTGCGCAGCAGCGCGTCGATTGACGGTAGCTCGCGGAGCAAAGCTACGTTCCGGTCATGTTTTGCGACGGCTTTAGCCATTTTCAATGCAACCAAGGATATGCGTTCACCGCTGTTCAGGCAACGGGGCAGTAGCGCGCCTGTGAGGGAGGGTCCACTAGCCCATCAGCGCCCCAGGGATACCGCCTCGTCACAATCTCAAGTAAAGAAGTTATTGACAGCGTTTCATGCGGACTCCTACACTCGAATATCGCGGCGACCCTGCTTGCGCCGCTGGTCAAGGAGATTCCCAGTTGCCAATCAACAACAATAAGTTAGCCAGACTTGCCGCGGAACGTCGCGACCGAAACAAGAACGTCGCCGTCGAACACGTCACGGTCGAAGATCGTTTGGCCCGCCTCGAAGAGGACATTCGGAGGCTGAAGGTTGAATACGACATTTATTTCAGTGGCGGTTCGAAGCGTCCGCCTTACGACACAAAGCTGCGGGTCGAATCTCAGTTAAGACGCCTGGGTGACGATCGATCGCTGAACTTTGCGCAGCGCTTTCACTACAACTCGCTGGCGACGCGTTACAACGCGTTTCGCGAAGTGTGGCGCCGCACGTTGAAAGATCGCGAGGAAGGTCGCGACGCCTTCACCGCTCACCGCGCGGCCCGGGAGGCAAAAGAGAAGGAGCAAGTTTTCAAACCGTCACAGTTCGCATGTGCAGACGTGCGTCACGATGTGCAGACCATCAAGGGTGTCTACGACGCTCTGATGGATGCGAAACGCGCGTGCGGCGAAGCGGGTCAGGATTTGTCCTTCGCGAAGTTTCATCGACTGGTGGTAGAGCGGACGGATGCGATGAAGGAAAAGATTGGAACAGATCGAGTCGTGTTCTCAGTCGAAGTTGACAGCGGACACGTGAGTTTTAAAGCGAAGCCGGAGTGACAGAGGTCAGAGATCAGAAGTCAGACGTCAGAGGTCGGATCAGAAGCAGACGTCAGAAGTCAGAATCATCAAACTCGCTGCGTTTACTTGTGACGTCTGGACTGCTGACTGCTGACGTCTGACTGCTGACGTCTGACTTCTGATATCTGAAACTCAAAAGGCGATCTCGTTTCCGAGATCGCCTTTTGTTTCTTGCGCGTTCCGGATGACCGGAAGCGGTCAGTGGCTATGCTGTAAAGCAAGCCGGGGAGACCTACGCCTTTGTCACTTTTTCGGCCTGTGGTCCTTTGGGGCCTTGCGTCACTTCAAACTCGACCTCCTGACCCTCTTCGAGAGTCTTGAAGCCGTCACCTTGAATGGCGCTATAGTGAACGAAGATGTCCGACGAGCCTGGCTGCTCAATGAAGCCATAACCCTTCGAGTTGTTAAACCACTTGACCTTACCGGTTATTCTAGACATACAAACGAATCCTCCTAACGATTCGGCAAAATTGGCGCAGCAGCTGAGACTGAAAATTGCGCTGCTGTCCAACAGGTTAATGCTGTGAGCCGGACGCGCTTTGTTTTGGGGCGCTACACGGAAACACACTAGCGACAAAGCGCTCGCGAGACCGCGCAACAGGGCGCGATCGACGGGCGCAACTTCCAAACAACAAACTCATTTGAGCTTTAGCGCTTGCAAATCGAAATGCGGTAGGCAGGTGTAAATCCCGGGGCCCGCATTGATTGAAACGTCGGCGCATCCTAACGGATGGCGTTTTGGGCTGTCAAGAACAAAATAAAACCTGCTCCTCATTCTTTCGAGGGTGCCTTGCGGAAAGACTCTCAAGGCCGCGACCTCTCATCGAAGCCCAGACAAAAAGCTCTCATCGAAGCCCAGACAAAAAGAAAGCGTAGCCAACGCCACGCAAAAAGCCTGCAGAGAAAGGGGTAACCTAATTTACTGTTTGAGTGCTTCCGCTATTCTCCGATTCGAGCTTGCTCATCCGTTCTTCAATCTCGAGCTGATCGGCTCGCAAGCCAAGGATATCCTTGCCGAGTACGTCCATTTTGCGATCCATAGTTCGGATGGTTTGATTTACTTCCATGATCTCTTTCAATGCTTGCTCCCAAATCGGCTTGGTGTCAAAAGCACGCGCTCTAATCTTTTCTTCCACAAATTGCAGACGGGCATCCATTGTCTCCAGCTTTGTAAGAATCTGCTGCAGTAAACGAGCATCCAAAGTTTTAGTCTCGTCTTCGCTCATGCCCTTGGAGTCAGTAATCCTACTCCCTCTAGGATTTTTGGAGCAAATGTTTTGGTCCAATCGTTGGCGGCAACCGTATGTGAAGTTCCGTCCGATAGATGGAACACAATATCCCAATTGTCTCCCTTTTTAATCGCTTCAAACTTTGTAATTTGCTCACCGTTGATGTACACAAACCCGGTTGCTGTGTGAATGTGATAGTTAATGTTGAATTGCTTCGTTGCCAAACGTGAAAGCCTCCGGCGCGACTCGTTTTCTTCTAATGCAAATATGCCACTCGACTAGGGCTTTGCGCAAGAATCCGATGGATTGTCAAAAGGTTAGAACCTCCGCAAAATCTCGCGCGCCACAAGGGAAACGCCCGACGTGTCGGGCTTCTGGCTTACGCCGCTTTCCTTAGCGCCGCAGGCGCATTTTTAATATCCAGCTCCTTCAAAATATACCCCGCGCCGCCGAACTTGTCGGTTACGAAAAGCACGTAGCGGATGTCCACAGAAATCGTGCGCCCCTTGGGATCGTTGTAGAAGAAATCGTTGCCGAGGCCTTCGTAATTCCCGTCGAAGACGATGCCGACCTGTTCACCGCGACCATTCAGAATCGGCGATCCCGAATTGCCACCGATGATGTCCGTCGTCGAAAGGAAGTCGACCGGCACATCTCCGCCATCGGCATATGAACCGAAGTCTTTGGCGCGGTAAAGCTCTTTGAGCTTCGCCGGCACATCGAATGGTTCGCGGCCGGTGTCTTTTTCAATCACTCCGCCGAGGTGCGTGAACGATTGATAGACTGCCGCATCGTGGGGGATGTAACCTTTCACTTCGCCATACGTGAAGCGGAGCGTCGTGTTGGCATCGGGATATGGCTTGCTGCCGCGCATTTCGCTCATGCCTTGCACGAGCAGCGGTCGCCACTTGGCGACGGTCGCATTGAACGCGCGCGTGCGCGGGGCGATGTCGCTATTGATCGCCGCAATGTCTGAAGCGAACTCGATGAGTGGCTCGTTCATTTCCTTCAACTGCGCCGGAGTCTTCTCGAACAAAGCGGAAAAAGCTTCGGGGGTGGAAAGATTCTTGCTGTCGACCACCGCCCGCGCGAAGTCCTCCTCGGCGCGAATACGCGCTTCGTCCTTCAAATTGCCAAAGCGTTTCTCGATCGCGTCAATCTTTTGATTGGCGGGAAGCTCAGCCGCTTTGCGCAGGAAGAAGGCGAGCATCTCGCGCTCGAGCGTAATGTTTCGCTGCTCAAAAATTTCCGGGAGGGCGGCGCGCGCGCGGAGCACGACGGCTGCCAGATTCGGATTTCTTTCCGCCTCAGGCTTTTCCTTGCTCGCTGCAAAGGTGCTCACGAGTCCGGCAATTTCGAACACGTCGCTCAACGTAGCCATTTCCTGAACGATGCGATCGCGCGGCTGCGTCTTCGCCAGTTCCTCGTAGGCTGTCTGCAACGACGGCAAGATTTCACCGTACTTCGCTTTGCGCTCAGGGTTTTCGTTCACCCATTTGGTGAACTGCGCTTCCTTCGCGCGCTTCTCATCGACGATATTCGCCCGGCGCATCGCCAGCACTGAGCCTTCGTTGTTCTTCAGCTCATTTGAAATCCCGAAAATCACTGACTGAAGTTTGACGCGCAGCCCCGGATTGGCGCGGCCCATGTTCGTCAGGACTTCGATCTGCTTCTGCTGCATTTCAACGGCGAAAGGAATGAAAATGTCCTCGTTGTACGCGACCGAATAGCTTTCGCGATAACGGCGTGTCGAACCCGGATAGCCCATTACCATTACAAACTCGTCGTCTTTCACGCCGCCCATCGACAGAGATAAAAACTTCTTGGGTTTGTACGGTACATTGTTATTGGAATAATCGGCCGGCTTACCATCGGGACCTGCGTACGCCCGGAGAAAAGTGAAATCTCCATCGTGGCGAGGCCACTCGAAGTTATCAGGATCACCGCCAAAGAAACCGATGTTTTTCGGGGGCGCATAAACAACGCGAACGTCTCGGAGCACAAAGTACGTGAACAAGTAATACGACAAGCCTTCGTTCATCGCCATGACGCGCGCGGAGATACCTTCTGCTGGTTTTGTGTTCGCAGTCTCAATCGCGCTCGACTTTGATTGAATCGATGCGGCGCGTTGCGCAGGCGGCGTGGCGTCGCTCACACCTGTCAGTACTTCTGCCGTCACGTCCTTTAAATCCTGCGTAATAGTGACCGTGTAACCTTGCAAAGGCAGTTCTTCGCCGCGGGTGTGGGCTGTGTATCCCATCGTGCCGTAATCTTTCGTCGCATCAGATGCCCCCACCAAACCGTCAAAGGCCACGTGATGGTTTGTCAGCACCAGGCCTTCGGCCGAAAGAAATTCGCCGGTGCCGTAGCCTGATCCAAATCCCACGCGCACGACTGCGTCTTTAATGCTGGGACCGCTCGGGTTGTAAATGTCAGTGACCGGAATTTTCAATCCACGCTGTTTTAGTTTCGCCAGCGGAAGCTGATTCAAAGTGTCGGGCAGGAACATGCCCTCGTCGCCGAGCACTGAAACCGGAATCACGCTTACGAACAGCAATGTCGAAAGCAGAAGCGCAACCGCGCGCGGGTATTTAGAAATCATCAAGAGTTTTCCTTTGATTAGTGAATGTCTGGAGTGGAAGGATGTTAGCAGAAGCTTTGCGCGATTCGGAAGCTGATCGCGCAAAGCTTCTGTTAAGAGTTGTTAATTTGTGGCGCCGGGGAGATATCGCTTCGGATCGACCGGTTGATTGTTAATGCGAACTTCGTAATGGAGGTGAGGACCCGTCGAACGGCCGGTTGAGCCAACCAAGCCAATCGTCTGTCCGCGAGTCACGGTCTGTCCGACCGTTACATTGATCTGCGACAAATGGCCATATCGGGTGCTCAGACCCGCGCCATGATCGATGTAAATAACGTTGCCGTAGCCGCGTTGTCTGCCCGCGATCGTGACGCGGCCGTTGGCAGCGGCCTCGACCGGCGTGCCGTAGGAGGCATCAATGTCCTGTCCTTCGTGATACTCCCAGCCGCGACCGGTGAATGGATTGCGACGGCCACCCATGCCACCTTCCAATGCTCCCATGACGGGCCAAATCGAAGGTATTGCGCCATGTCCGCGGACCATGTCCTGATAAATCCACATCTGACGCTCGAGGTGTTCTGTCTTGGATTCCAATACGGCCAAAGCCGCAGCGCTGTCTACCGGGTGAGCGGGACCGCCCTGGCCGCGTGGTGCAGGCAGTGCGGGCGGATTCGAGATGCCGGACATCTCCGCCAATTTTCGCGACGTGTCTTCCACTGCGTTCACGCGATTGTTCAAGTTTTGCAGCTCCTGCTGCTGCTGGGCGTTTTGTTCGCGTAGCCGTGCGTTCTCGCGCTCAATTCGTAGATGTGCTGCCTGCTGAGTCAATCCGTAGAACCCGTACAGCAATGCCGCTGCGAGGACAACAAGTCCCGCTGCCGCGGCTCTCAGCCAGTGTTTATGGACACAAATTCGTCGAATGTGGGCGCGGGAACGGGAAGTACGGGCGACTATAAAAGCGTAGAAACGGTCGTCTCTAGTCATTCATTCTGCTCCTGTCGAGCGCCAAGCACGTTTGCAAATCGGGGCCGCTTGGCGACCGCTGAAGTAACAGACGCCGACGAGGGCGACTGAAAAACCTAAATTTTGCGAGGCCTTAAAATTAAGAACCCTGCCGAAGAATCGAACCCTGCTTGAGACTGGCTGCCGATGTGCGCTTGCTGAATCGCCGAGCGAACGTGGCTTCTAGACTCAGCTTACGGATCCTGGATGCTGCCAGAGCGCGAAACCCTATCATACGAGGCAGGCGAAGGCAAACGCAGAAAAGCGCGGCTGTGATCGCCATCACCCGCCACTGGATCTCTTATTGACGCGATTTGTTCGGAAAACTGTTAGAACGGGAAATAGACGGAGAGGGGAACGCGAGACGCCGTTAAATTTCGGCCTTGTGCTTCTTGTGATCGCGATAGATGGCCAGGGCGATCAGGACCAGTACGGTCACAAACACAACAACGATCGCTAGTTTGATAATCGCCAACAGCAGGCCGACGGCTACGATGAGTTGCTTGAGCAGGGCGACGACTAAGAGGACTGCGCCAATGATCGCGCCGCCACGGGTTATTGCTGAGATGAAGCCGAGCATAAGAAGAGATATCAGAAGTCAGATGTCAGAACTCAAAATTACTTCGATCTTGCTGATCCGACCTGTCGCGGCTGGAGACGTGTCGGAAAATCCCCGCCCTCATAAGCCGCGCGCGCGAACTGGCTACTTACCACGACTGATGGCGGCGGGTTATTCACATCGAATAACCGAAGTTCTTCGCGACGACGATGGCGTTTGAGATAGTCGTACAAAATGTATGCGCCGAGCACCACTAGCGCGACCGGCAAAGCGCGCCGCACCGGAAACTGAACTCCAATAACCGTGTGCGCCAGAAAGATTCCGCCGAGCACCAAAAGTGTGACTCCCCACGCCACCGGATTGCCGTACAACTGGCGCGTGATCGCATCCTCTTCCGCGTCAGGCGCGAGACCGGCGCGCGTTAGTTGCGCAGTGCGGCAGGCATCAATCGCTGCAAACAACCACGTGCCTGCGACTCCCAGCACAAAGAAGGCGACCCCGTCAGTGACCACGGCCATTTGGAAAAAGCTGGCAAAGATCGCGAAGTGAACAATGGCCTTGGATGTTTGACCGTTATAAGCAGCGCCAAGTCCGGGAACGAATAGCGAAAGAAATGTGGCGATAAAGGGCGAAGTCTTGCGGCGAATGACCTGTTGTCCCGATGGTTGCGATTGGCGAAGACGCAAGGCGTCCACGCCGGCCACGATGCAATCCTGGCAAAACGCGAACCCGCGAATGCGATGATCGCAGGCCGGGCACAGCGGCCGCGCACAGTTACTGCACTGCGTCATCGCGGGATTCTTCGGGTGGTAATTACAAGTCATAAAACTGGTTTCAAGTTTCGAGTTTCAGGTTTCAAGTTCTCCGTCGGCTGCTGTTCGCTGCCTCCTGCCGGCTGCCTTCTGCTTACTGCTTTTTGTTCTCCGAGCCGCTGCCTTGCGAGCGCGGCGCCGCGCTGTTTTGATTTGAGCTATTCGAGTTCTGGTTCGCATTGTTGTTCTGGGTCTCTTCGCCGCCGACCAGCTTGTTAACGCTGCCGGCAAATTGCTTGACACCCTTTTCCGATCCTTTCGTTGCACTGTTAGCGGTGCGTTCGGCCAGTTGCAGACTGGCGCGATAAATTCCGCTGACCGAACCATCGGTAGAAACCGTGTTCGTCAGTACAAAGACGGAAACCAGCAACATTGTTGCGACGGAAGCTAGTTGTGGCGACACAATTGGATCGAGCGCACCGCGCAGCCACTCAACGATGCGTGATGACCAGGGCGCGCGCACTTGCTGTGGCAGAACGTTGCCGATCGTCTCCTGAAGAATGCGAGCTTCCAGTCCGGTTGGCACCGGCAGTTCGTCCTGCGCATAGGTGTAAACCGCCCCGATAGACCGCACGACCTGTCCGGGAAGTTCGCTGCAATCCGCGCACAGTGCCGCATGCCGCTCCCAACGGTGATACAGCGGCGCCAGCAAAACGCCGTCAAGATAGTCCGTTAAGTACTCCTCGAATTGTTCGCAGATAAGTGTCGTTTCGGGCGCAGTCTTCATCAGAATGCGCGCTTCCAAGCCAGTTCCCGCAGGCGGAGCTTCAGAAGACGAGCACGCCACGATTGCGTTCTTCACATCGTCCAACAGGTCGTGGCACACGGGACAGCGCAGCGCGTGTTCGGCAAAAGCGCGATGCTCCTCGACCGGCAAGGCCGCGTCGAGATACTCAGTTACTTTCTCTTCAAACTCGTGACACTGCATCACTTCGCTTCCGTTCTGAACCCTTTGCGCCCTCCCTCACGGTCGGGCTACTGCCCCATCTCATCGAAACAAAATCTCTGTGAACCCTCTGGTTTTTCTGCCGTCTGTCTACTGGCGACTGCCTTCCGGGTCTACGCCTCCACTACTCGCATACGACGAAGAATCTTCGCGAGTTCGATGCGACCCCGGTTTATTCGCGATTTGACAGTTCCTTCCGGGATTCTTAACAGGTCCACAATATCCTGGTAGCTCAGTTCCTCGATATCGCGGAGAATTACGCAGGTACGCAGGTCCGGCGACAGCTTATCTATGCCCGCCTGCACCTGAGAGCCTAACTCGCGACGTTCCATTTCACGCTGGACTGAGTTCTCACCCGATTTGAGGTGGTATTTATGGTCCTCGAGGTCATCGGCGATATCGTCCTGCGGCGCGCGTTGCCGCTTGCGGTAGTCGTCAATAATAAGATTACGCGCCAGCCGCATCAACCAATTTTGCAAGTCTCCTTGCTTGGGATTGTATTGATCGAGTGATCGATAGACCCGGACGAAAACATCCTGGGTGAGATCTTCGGCACTATCAGCCCTTGAGGTGAAACGATAGGCGAGGTTGTAAACACGTCGCGAGTACGTCTGAACAATCTCTTCCCACGCCGCGCCGTCGCCTGCGCGACATCGCCTCACTAGTTCAGCGCCTTGATTAGTGGCCAAGCTTCTGACGGCTCCCACGCGCTATGATCTCCCGGTTTTCAGGTCAGTTCAAACGCAAAATCGCACGTCGTGTGCGGACATCAGCGTTTTACGTCCGGCCTCCGGGCAAAGTTCCGTCGGCGGTACGCGCGCTCCTGGCGTGCGGCAAGCGGTGACGCGTGCGACCGTTGCGCACAACATTAAACTGTAATAGGCTGACTGCACCAGCCCAATATCTTGTGGTTGCGTCAGCCGGAACTTAGATTCGACGCCCCGCTCGCTGCGACGCACTGCGCTTAGGTGAATGGCGAAATACCGAAAATACCTGGAGTTTCTCGCGCTGTTGCTGCTCGCCGCGGCCATCATCTGGTGGTTTGGGCGGCGCCTCGATTGGCATCAGGTAAAAATCGCGGTTGAGCGATCCGACTGGCGGCTGATTGCCCTCGCTTGCATCGTGATTTTGCTCGGCTATCTCTGGCGAGCAGTTCGCTGGCAAGCGCTGCTGTCGCCGCTGACGAAGACGAGTCTATATGAAGTTTGGATTGCGACCTGTGTGGGCTTCGCCGCTGTTTTGACAATTGGCCGCACCGGCGAGATTGTCCGTCCGGTCGTCCTGCCCATGCGTGACCCACGCGTCAGGCCGGCCGCCTCAATCGTTACGATCATGATCGAGCGGCTTTACGACACCATGACGGTCGTCGTGTTGTTCGGCATCAATCTGTTTTGGCTCAAGCCCGTAAGTGGCAGCGATTTCGGTGCAGCTCGGGTTGTCGGTCTGGTGCTTGTTTCACTGGGAGCGTTAGCGATTGTCCTGATGATCGCGTTCAAGCTGCGTTCAGCACAAGTCATTGCCTGGATCGATCGGAAATTGAAAGATAGCGTCGGATTCCGGCAGCGGGTGAAGCGAGCCTTGGTGTCCACGCTTGAGCAATTGGCAACGGCTCTCAACGTCTTGTCTGACGTAAAGCTGTTAGCGACGACCATAGGTTGGTCGCTGGCCTTATGGTTTTCGGTTGCCGTAGCGAATCTCCTGATTTGTTGGGCATTTGGCCTGCAATTTGGAGTTTCGCACGTGCTGTTCATTCTCGGATGGTCAATGATCGGCTCAGCTATTCCGACACCCGGCGGCGCGGCGGGCGCATTTCACGCAGCCACAGCCGGTGCGTTGATCTTGTTGGGTGTCGCTCGAGACCAGGCGGCGGCGATTTCCATCGTGCTGCATCTTGTCGATTTTGCGCCGGCAGCACTGTTTGGACTCTTTTATTTTCTGCGCGGTGACGTGAATTTCGGGCGCTTGCGCCAGATGCTCTCCGCGGAAGCCGTCGAACACGCCGTTGAAGATGATCGGATCGTTTTAGCTCGCAGCACCTAGTTCGGAGGAAGCGTCATGAAATGTCCCTTCTGTGGATTCATTGAAGACAAAGTCGTCGACTCGCGCGAGTCGCGAGAAGGCGATTCAATTCGCCGCCGCCGTGAATGTCTGAAATGTGAACGTCGCTTTACGTCATATGAGCGCATCGACGAGATTCCGTACATGGTGGTTAAGAAGGACGGTCGCCGCGAAACGTTTGATCGGAACAAAGTGATGGCTGGGGTGCTGCGTGCCTGCGAAAAACGCCCGATTCCTTCCGCAAAGCTCGACGCGATTGTGAATGCGGTTGAAAAGTGGGTGCAAGAGTCGACTGAACGTGAGCGGCCTACCAGCAAGATTGGCGAGCAAATCATGAGACGGCTGAAAGAATTGGACAAGGTTGCGTATGTTAGGTTTGCATCGGTGTATCTTGAATTCGAGGACGTTTCGGAATTCATGAACGAGTTGAAGACTTTAGTACGGGCGCGCGCGAACGCGCCGGCGAAGCGACCCTAATGGCCCTCAAGCGAGCAATGGTCAAGAGCGTCGGCCCGGCGGGACTTGAGCGCATCGAGTTGAAGCGGCTGACGGAACGGATCGGTTGGCTGTTTTCTTTGCTGCAGGAAGCTGCGGCCGTGCAGAGTCCATCGCTTGCGGGGTGGTCGCCTCCAGTTGATGTTTGCGAGACCACGGATGCGATTCTAATTCGCATCGAACTTCCGGGCGTAGCGGTGGCGCAAATCAAAGTTGCTTTGAATGGCAACCAATTGGTGGTTTGCGGTGAGAAGAAAAAGAGAAGCGCGCGGCCACGAATCACTTCGCATCTCTGCTCAGAGCGACAGTACGGGCGCTTCGAGCGCGCGGTGCCGATTCGGTGGCCGATCGACGTAAGAAGCGCGCATGCGGAACTCTCGAAGGGAGTTCTGCTGATTCAGTTGCCAAAATTGAAAGATCGCCGTGGCTTGGAGATTCCGATTCCAATCATAGAGAAAGACGTTTAATCGCAGGAACTTATTTATGGCAAGTGAAATAGACAAAGCAATGACTGAAGCGCTGGACGCGGTCGACACGGCTGCAGATCAGCAACTACAAATTCCGGAAGATTTGCCGTTGCTGCCCTTGCGGGACATCGTGATTTACCCGTTCATGATCGTTCCGCTGTTTGTCTCGCGCGAGAAGTCCATTCGCGCTGTCGACGAGGCGCTGGGCGAGCACCGCATGATCCTGCTCGATTGTCAGAAAGATCTCGACAAAGAAGAACCCACCCAGGAAGACCTGTACGGCGTCGGCACCGTGGCCGTAATCATGCGCATGCTCAAGCTGCCCGACGGCCGCATTCGCATCCTGGTTCAAGGTGTGTCGCGCGCGAAAGTTGAATCAGTCGACGCGGGTGGTGAATTTCTGCGCGCCCGTCTGAGCGTGCTGCCCGAAGTTCTCGCGCCTGAGCGTTCACTGGAGGTTGAAGCGTTGATTCGCAACGTACGTAGCCTCATGGAAAAGGCGGCCGCGCTGGGTAAGAACATCTCGCCCGAAGTCATGGCGATCATTGCGAACCTCGATGATCCGGGACGGCTGGCGGATCTCTCTGCGTCAAATCTGGAATTGAAGGTTGAAGATGCTCAATCCGTGCTCGAGATTGCCGACACGACTGCACGTCTGCGCCGCGTCAACGATTTGCTGAACAAAGAGATCGAAGTGTTGACGGTTCAGCAGGAAATCAACACCCAAGCGCGCGCCGACATGGATCGCTCGCAGCGCGAGTTTTACCTGCGCCAGCAGATGAAGGCGATTCAGGGCGAGCTGGGCGAAGGGAACGAACTGGCTGAGGAGATTCAGCAGTTTCGCGAAAAGATCGAAGCGGCAAAAATGCCGAAGCCGGCGGAGGACGAGGCCCTGCGTCAATTGAAGAAACTCGAACGCATGCACCCGGACGCTGCCGAAACTGCGACCCTGCGCAGTTGGATGGAAATCATCACGGACTTGCCCTGGTCGAAGTCCTCGAAAGACAATCTCGACCTGGTTAAGGCACAGAAGATTCTCGATGAAGATCATTACGGCCTCGAGAAAGTAAAGGAGCGAATCATCGAAGCGCTCGCTGTGCGCAAGCTCAAACCAAAACCGAAAGGTCCGATTCTTTGCCTGGTGGGTCCGCCGGGAGTGGGCAAGACGAGTCTGGGACGTTCAGTGGCGCGTGCTCTGGGCCGCAAGTTCATGCGGCTGAGTCTGGGTGGCGTGCATGACGAAGCAGAAATTCGAGGCCATCGTCGCACCTACGTCGGTGCGATGCCCGGCCGAATCGTTCAGGCGATTCAACAAGCCGGCACTAACAATCCGCTGATAATGCTCGACGAAATCGATAAAGTCGGCGCGGACTTTCGCGGAGATCCATCATCGGCATTGCTGGAGGTGCTTGATCCGGAACAGAACAACAGCTTTCGTGACAACTATCTGAACGTGACTTTTGATCTGTCGAACGTCATTTTCATGACCACCGCAAACGTGCTGGATACGATCCAGTCCGCTCTGCGCGATCGCATGGAAGTGATTCGACTCGCGGGCTACACAGAGGAAGAGAAGCTCGAGATTGCGCGCCGCCATTTGCTGCCTAAGCAGATGGATGAAACCGGCATCACCGCGAAGGACGTCCACATTTCGCGCACTGCGATGGCCGCGATCATTCAGCGGTACACGCATGAGGCAGGCCTGCGGCAACTGGAACGCGAAATTGGATCTATTTGCCGAAAAGTCGCGCGCCGGCTCGGCGAGGGACGGAAAGAGCCGGTGCGTGTTTCGCTTAGAAATCTGCACGAATTTCTGGGCGCACCGAAAGTTACGCCTGACGAAGTGCTGAAGAAAGACCAAATTGGTGTGGCGACGGGGTTGGCGTGGACGGCAGTCGGTGGCGATGTGCTGTTTATCGAGGCGCTGCGCATCAAAGGCAAGGGAAGTCTGGTGCTGACCGGACAGATCGGAGAGATCATGCGCGAGTCGGCCCAGGCGGCTTACTCGTACGCGAAGTCGCGCGCGAAGGAACTCGATATCGATCCTGAAGACATCAACAACTACGACATTCACATCCATATTCCGGAAGGCGCTATTCCGAAGGACGGACCTTCGGCGGGCATTACACTGGCGACCGCATTGGTTTCAGTTCTCTCGCGACGTCCAGTGCGCAAAGATGTGGCGATGACGGGCGAGATCACTCTGCGCGGTAATGTCCTTCCGGTCGGAGGAGTAAAAGAGAAGGTGTTGGCAGCGCGCCGCGCTCGCGTGCGCAAGATCCTGCTGCCGGTCCAGAATCGTCGTGATCTTGACGAGGTTCCGAAAGAGCCACTCAAGGACATCCAATTCGTCTTTGTTGATAATGTGCGCCAGGTCTTCCGCGAGGCGTTAGGCGAGAAGGTCAAGCCGGTTGTCAGCGCTCCGCCTCGACCGCTCCGCTTGCCGCACGCCGCCACCCCACGAAGAGATGCGTGAGAACCCGCACACACGCGAGCCGGCTGATGAGGGCAAGGCATTGAAACGCGTGCTGTTGTGGCTCATCTTGTTATTGCTGGTGGTGGGGCCGCCCCTCGCCATCCTCTTCTTCCTGGGCGCTCTCTAACCATTCGTTTTTCACTCTCAGACCGAGTGCGAGCAACCGTTGTTATCTTATGGGAATCAAAGACTTTCGCTCGATTTTTGCTGGGCGAAAGTGGTTTGACACCCCTGTAGGGGTGTGCTAACCTCGGCCATCAAGTGGCTGATTTCGAGCCACGGAAAGCGGAACTTTTTCGGGTTCCGTACTGTTTACATATTGGAGACCGCAAGTGCGACTCATGTGAGTCGTTGATCGCCCGACGAAATACCGTCAGGAGAATACCGATTAAATGACCCGTAAGGTTCTTCCTTTTCTCTCAAGCGCCCTAATCGCCGTCGCCAGCGTTTTCATCTCGGCACCAGTACAAGCGCAACCCGGCGGTTCGTCAGCCCGGGAAATACCGACTGAAGTTCAGAAGAACGAAGGTCGAGTCGATCAGGTGATCGAGCGCGCCAATGATCATTTTCGTAAGGGCAAACTCAATCTCGAAGATAACAAGCGCGAACAGGCGCGCGACGAGTTCGACAAAGCGGTGGACGAGATTTTGATGTCGGGCATGGATGTTCGCTCGAGTCAAAAACTTCAAACCTTTTATCTCGAACTAGTCGAGAGAATCTATCGCGAAGAAGTTCCCCTCAATCAGATCGCTCCGCAAAATGCGACGCCGGTGGTGGCGCAGGCGCCAGCCGATCCAAAAGCTGAAAAGGTAGAGATCGCTCAAGCACAACAGCCGAAGCAGCAGCAGGTCGGCTTTGTGCAACAGGTGTTTGTCCCTTCGCCGCAGGATCCCCTGGGCATCGCTCTAACCGAAGAAGAGAAGCAAGTCTCCGATACGCAGCTTGCAGATCTCGAGCTTGCTAAGAACGCTCTCGATTTCAAGTTCACGGCTAATCCGCTGGTGCAGCAGTTCATCAACTTTTATCAGGGACGCGGTCGCTCGACGATGGAGAACGGGCTGCGCCGATCCGGCCGGTACATGAAGATCGCGCGCGAGGCTTTCCGCAAAAACGGCGTCCCGGAAGACATTACCTGGCTGGGACAAGTTGAGAGTGCCTGGCAGAATCGTGCGATGTCATGGGCGGGCGCGTCGGGTTTGTGGCAGTTCGTTCGCGGCACGGGCGCGCAATACAATTTGCGCCAAACGGCTTGGGTTGACGAGCGCAACGGAATTGAGAAGCCGACCAACGCGGCCGCTCAGTATCTGAAGAGTCTCGCAAATCGGTACAACGGTGATTGGCTGCTGGCCATGGCTGCCTATAACACGGGCGCGCTGAACGTCGATCGCGCAATCTCTCGGGCCGGCGAAGCAAACTACTGGGCGATTTATCCGTACATCGCACAGGAAACTCGCAACTACGTGCCGAACATTCTGGCAGTTATTCTGATTGCGAAGAATCCGGACAAGTATGGCTTCCACGGCATTAAGCCTGAAGCGCCCATGTCCTTTGAGTCCGTTCCGGTCCCATCCGGAACAAGTCTGCGTTTGATCGCCGATGCGACGGATACGGGTGTCGATTACATTCAAAGCCTCAATCCGGAGTTGAAGCGAGACACGACGCCTCGCGGTGAAGTTTACAATCTCCGCATACCTACGGGACGGGGCAAGCAATTGGCATCGTTGTTGAAACGTGTGCCGTCGGATCGTCAGGATACTGCTCGCGTTATTTCCATTGCTCCGGGCGAAGAGTGGCAGTCAATCGCGAACCGCACCGGTGTGAGCGTGGCGACTCTGCAAGGAATGAATGCAGGTGTTGACCTGAAAACCGCCAACAAGGTGTTTGTTCCGAACAGCAACATTCGCCTGACAAATTGGAAGCGCTCTGGCGATACGACCGCGGCGCCGACTCTGTCGAAGGTTAAAGCGCGTAAGGGCGATACGATTTCGAAGATTGCTGCAGCCCGCAAGCTCTCGGCCGATGAAGTTGCTCGATTGAATGGCATTGCGCCTGATGCCGAGTTGCAGGCAGGACAGGAAATCAAGCTGCCGTCTGCAGGCGCGACGCCGGCCCCGGTGAATCGTCGCAGGTAAAGCATAAGCAAAGGGCGTTCGCTTCGGTTCGAGCGCTGTAGTTTCTAAAGCGAGCGCGCCTTTTCGAAAGGCGCGCTTTTGTTTTTCCGCCTCGCCTGTTCGCAGCTCCACAGCGAACAGTTTGCTGTATTCAGAAGTCGTAATTCGCAGCTTTGTCTGCGGCCTGACTCCCATGCTGTTCCGCGCTCTCTCAGCCGCTGTTTACGGAATCGACGCTAATCTTGTCGATGTAGAAGTCGATCTGACGCCGGCACGCAACGAAGTCGATCAAACACCGGCGGTGATCATTGTCGGTTTGCCGGATCTGGCCGTGCGAGAATCACGCGAGCGTATTCGCGCCGCGATTAATAACAGCGCATTCTTTTTTCCCGTTCATAAGACGACGATCAACCTGGCGCCGGCCGACGTGCGCAAAGAAGGCGCGAGTTTCGATTTGCCGATTGCGCTGGGAATTCTCGGCGCGAACGGAGACCTCGGCGCCAGTGAGCACCTAACCGATATCCTTGCGGTCGGAGAACTCTCGCTGGACGGTCGCGTGCGTCCGATTCGCGGGGCGTTGCCGATTGCTCTGCGCGCGCGTGACTCGCAGACGAAGCATCTCCTGCTCCCCGATGAGAACGCGAAGGAAGCAGCCGTGGTTTCGGACGTAAACGTCTATGCCGTGACCGATCTGCGGCAAGCAGTCGAGATGATTGCTGCGATCCGCTCAGACAATCCGCCCGCGCCTCTTCTAGTAGATTCGTCGCAGCTCCTTTCGCATAACGGTCACTACAGTTCTGACTTCCGTGAAGTGCGCGGACAGCAGGCGGCCAAGCGAGCCCTGGAAGTCGCAACGGCTGGCGGCCACAACATACTCCTGATCGGGCCGCCGGGTTCCGGCAAGACAATGCTGGCGAAACGTCTCCCCACGATCTTGCCGCCGCTGGAATTCGAGGCCGCGCTCGACCTGACCAAGATTCATTCCGTGGCGGGCCTCACTGGCAGCTCGGGACTTGTAAGCGAGCGTCCTTTTCGTTCGCCACATCACACCATCAGCGACGCCGGATTAATTGGCGGTGGGGCGGTCCCGCGGCCTGGCGAAGTCTCGCTCGCGCATGAAGGCGTTCTGTTTCTCGATGAACTACCGGAATTCGATCGCAGCGTACTCGAAGTCCTGCGTCAGCCACTCGAAGATCAAAGAGTGACAATTAGTCGCGCGGCAATGTCGCTGACATTTCCTTCGTCCTTCATGTTGGCGGCGGCGATGAATCCGTGTCCTTGCGGTTTCTGGAACGATCCGACGCGCGAATGCCGCTGCACCCCTCTGCAAATTCAGCGATATGTAGGCCGCATTTCCGGACCGTTACTTGATCGCATCGACATTCACATCGACGTACCGGCGGTGAAATTTCGCGACCTTGCCGGAGACATACCACCCGAAGCCGAGGACTCAGAGGCAATTCGACAAAGAGTGATCTCTGCGCGCGAGCGACAAAGCCAGCGCTTCGCCGCGGACGGCATCTTCTCAAACGCGGCGATGTCGCCCCGTCTAATCCGAAAATATTGCCGGATTGATTCAGAAAGTGAGACTATGCTGGAACGCGCCATGGCCCGGCTGGGGTTGTCAGCTCGGGCTTACGATCGCATCCTGAAAGTTAGCCGGACGATCGCCGACCTGGACGATTCCGACGCCATTACCTCAGCGCACGTTTCGGAAGCCGTTCACTATCGTTCGTTGGACCGTACTTATTGGACGTAAGCGCTCGCCGAAAGGAGCACACCATGAAAATCCGTCGTTTCAATATCATTCCCGGAATGCAATACGACACGCCTAAAGAAATTTGGGGCTTTCGCACCCGACCGCTGCGGGGCACTCCGGCGGCAATTGCGGACAGATTCATAGCCAATAACTCCGAGTTGCTGGGATCGACAGGCGTGCGTCTGCGACGCGCGCGGGAGATCGAAAGCCTGGGCGCGCATCACGTGATCTTCCAGCAAAGGTTGCGCGGTCTGCCGATTCAGCGCGCCTACGCGACTGTACACATGGACAAGAACGGAGCCGTCTATCTGGTCAAAAATCGCGTAGTGCCTCGCGAGTTCCTGCAACCCGCCAGTGAATTTGCCATCAACGCGGCGACCGCGCGCAAACGAGCACTGCACAGTGTCAGTCCCCGATCGAGATTCGTTTGCGTCGTCAAGTCTGAGCAGATGTGGTTTCCCGTCAAGTCGATTTTGCGGCCTGCCTATCGCGTGCGCATCGAAAAGCGCAAGCCGCGAGGAGACTGGGTTGTTTTTGTGGACGGTGAAACCGGACGCATTCTGCGAAAGTTCGACAATCTTTCGGAAGTCTTCGCGCGCATCTTCGATCCTAATCCGGTCATCGCTCTGAAGTCGGGGCGAAAACTCCTGAACAAGGGCAAGTTTCCTCTGCCTCCCGACGGTGCGTACGTTCGCGTCAGACTGCGTGCCTTGGGACGTGGCCAGGCGCTTGACGGTCGCCGAGTTACCACAAACCTCACGCGCCGCCGCGTGCGACTGACCGATGGGAATTTGGATTTCGCTAGCGACAACCGCGCCTTCGAAGAAGTGATGACCTATTTTCACATCGATCGAGCGATCGGGTATTTGGAATCGCTCGGGTATCGCGGGCGCCGCGCGATCTTCCGCGAGCCTTTGGCAATTAACGCCAACGGAACGGACGAGGACAACTCTTGGTACAGCCCGCACGATCGCAGCATCACGTTCGGGCTCGGCGGAGTTGACGACGCCGAAGACGCGGAGATCATCCTTCATGAGTTCGGCCACGCTATTCAGGACGCGATCTGTCCCGGCTTCGGGCAATCGCCGGAAGCTGCCGCGATGGGCGAAGGGTTCGGCGATTATTTTGCCGCCAGCTTCTTTGCCGAAAAGAAGCCCAGACGATATCGAACCTCAATCGGAACGTGGGACGGCATCGAAGATACTGTTAATGATCCCCCGTGCGTTCGGCGCGTAGATCTACGCGTCACCTACGAATCGTTCGATCACGGCGAGTCCGCAGACGAACATGATAACGGCCAGATCTGGTCAGCCACGCTCTGGGACGTTCGTTGTGCGGTGGGGCGCGACATCGCCGATCGGATCATTCTCGAAAGCCACTTTCAACTCGATGGCTTTACCACGTTTGCCCGGGGCGCCCGAGCCATCATCGACGCCGATCGCAATCTCTATCGCGGCCGCAACGTAGACGCTCTGCGCCGCGTCTTTCATCGTCGCGGAATTGGTCCAGTGGAATAGATCCTCTGTCGGCGTCTCGAAGCGAAATATGTCACAGGTGTGGTTTCGCTCTCCCGGCGTTATGCCCGCCGCTTGTCACCTCAACCGTAAGATCGGATACTAAAACTGCGCCCTCAAAAACAATCGTTCCGCCCGCTGCTTTTATTGAGTCGGACGATAGTTCAGACTGAAGGTAGTGTGCGCACGCGCGAACCTGTGGCTGGTATCGAAACTGAGACACCTCGGACGCCCGATTACGAGCTGACGAAAAAGGCTGCCGAAGGCGATATGAAAGCCTTCGAAGAGCTTTACCAGCGGCATAACCGGCGCGTTTACTCGCTGTGCTTGCGCATGACCGGCAATGTGGTCGAGGCGGAAGACCTGGCGCAGGAAGTCTTCATTCAGCTGTTTCGCAAGATTGGCAGCTTCCGCGGCGAGTCGGCGTTCACCACCTGGCTGCATCGGCTGACGGTTAATCAGGTGCTGATGCATTTCCGGAAGCGCGGGGTACGCCTCGAACAGACTACCGAGGAGGGCGAAGTTCCCGTGCAAATCGTGAAAGGAACTGAGAATCCGAACGCAATGCCGGTGGTTGACCGCATCGCGCTGGACAAGGCAATAGCTCAGTTACCGCCGGGTTATCGGACGGTTTTCACGCTGCACGACATTGAGGGGCACGAGCACGAGGAGATTGCGAGGATGCTGGGTTGCTCAGTCGGGACCTCCAAGTCCCAACTGCACAAGGCGCGCATGAAATTACGTGGATTGCTCAGGCAACAGAAAAAGGCGCACTAGCAACCAAAGACTTGGCCGGTTTTTTCGAGGAAAATCGCCGAGCCGGGCCAAATTGACATAAGGCAGAGAAGAACGAGCAGGATGCTCGCGACCCGCAGGCAGGAATGCCTGCGCTCCGCCCTCAAACGCAGTCTCCCCTTTATTGCTTTTGACATCGCCCCTGTGGTGCCGTCCGAGGCTGTTTCCGTGATGCGACGCATCAGAGGTTAAGACAATGAACTGCGAGAAGTACCAAAATCTTCTGAGCGACCTGATCGATGGGTCGCTGACTCCCCGTGATTGCGCAGAGGTTGAAGCACACCTGAGCGCCTGTGCGCCCTGTGCCGAAGCTCGCGAGGACCTGAAGGCGATTGTCGCCCACTGTCGCGAACATCGTGGCGAATATGAGGCCGTGCCAAACGAGCGCGCGATGTGGCTGGGTATCAGCAATGTGATTGAAGCGGAATTGGGAAGCCGTAAGGCTGGCGCCTTTCCGGCCGGCGCCGGCTGGTGGTTCCGTTTGACGAATCGAAGTTGGCAGCTCACCTTTCCGCAACTCGCCACGTCCATCGCGGCCACAATCGTGGTTGCTGTGCTGCTCACCTTCGGGGCGATGCGCGTCGTGAACAACGGCGGCATCAGGACTGGCGGCGTGACGATCGGTAAGGACGTTTCGGATGTGCATGATCGCTATCGCCAGCAGGAACAGATGATCGCTTATTGGAATAAGCGCGTAGAACTAAACAAGGCGCGCTGGACCCAGCAGATGCGCGACGCATTTGATCGAGACATGGCCGTCTATGACGGTACGGTTAATGAAGCGATGGGACGCCTGAACCAAAATCCTCACGATGAAGTTTCAGAAGATGTTCTTAACGCCGCTTTGAACGACAAGATTGCCTTGCTGAAGGAATTCGGTGATTTATAATCGCCCTGAGTTTGAAAGAGATCCGATCGTAATGAACCGCCGCCCACCTGCCCACATCATTCGACCCGCAGTATGCGTCGTTTTTGTTTTTGCGTTGCTCTCGACGGCGGCGTTTGCGCAGAAAAGCGTCTCTCGGCATTACCCCGCCGGCAAGAATGTCCGGCTGGAGCTTAAGAACCTTTCCGGAACAATCACCGTCGAGACCTGGAATCGTGACGAGATCAAGGTAACCGCCTTGATGGAAGCGCCCAGCGTGCAATTCAATCCGCGCATGACCGACGCCGGTTTGGTGATCGACATCGTGGGCGATAATCGTGGTCGCGGCGATGTTGGTGACGTGAATTTCAAAGTGCAGGTGCCGGCGCGCTCGTCAGTCGATCTCGAAACCCGGCGTGGCCAGATCAACGTCAGCAACGTGCAGGGTGATTTGGTTCGAGCGCACGTTTGGACCTCAGGCGACATTCAGCTCTATGGCATCAATGCCACTCGCGTGTTTGCCTCGAACTCGACCGGTGACATTTTCTTTGATGGCGACTTTAACTCCGGCGGGACCTACGAATTCAAATCGGGGCAGGGAACAATCACCTTGCAACTGCCGGTGAATTGCGGATTCCGGCTGGTGGCCACCGCGCCGGCACAGAAGATTTCGATGGGCAAATTCTGGAATCCGAATATGAAGACTGTCGGCGAAGGCCGCCGGGTTATCGGCGACGTGGGCGACGGTCGCGCATCAGTCACAGTCACCAATTACCAGGGTAATATCAACTTCGTGCGCCGCTAGACAACTTTTTCTTTCTCCCGCACAATCCGTCTCAGTGCAGAAATTCAAGGTATCGCTGATCCTTGCTTTCGTTTTCACACTCGCTGCGTCTGTTTTCATTTCACCTCCCGGGCGGGCGCAAAAAGATAAAAAGCCTGAAGAGCCAAGAGCGGATCTCAAGCGCACAATCACGCGGCATGAAGCGCATCGATTGCCGTTCGGGGGAACACTCAGCGTTATTGGCGCCCCCGCCGGTTCGATTACGGTTGAAGGTTGGGACCGCAACGAGATCGATATCGCGGCCGAGATTGAACTGCACGGCCCCACCAACGCCGACCTTGATCTGTTGGCCACGGTCAATAACTTCGCAGTAGATGTTGATAGCAACCACATTCGTATTGTCACGAGCGGCACACACGACAAGAACTAAATGCGGCAGGTGGCGCGCAAGTTTCCGAAGAATCTTTTTGGCTTGCCCTGGAAAGTTGATTTCCATTTGAAAGTGCCGGCGTTGACCGACCTGGAAATCGATTCAGGCATTGGGCCGATGAAGATTGCCGGCGTGGAGGGTGCGATGCGCCTGACCGCTTTGCAGAGCGACGCGGAACTCTCGCTCACCGGCGGTTATGTTTCGGGAATCATCCAGAGAGGAGTGGTCACCATCAAGGTGCCGACCCGTAGCTGGCATGGCTTGGGCGCCAGTCTGCAATTGGCCGGTGGAACGCTTGATGTCCTACTAACGTCAGGATTCAGCGGAGATATCGACGCGACGGTTTTACGGTTGGGAGAAATCAAAAACACGTATGATGGATTGGTGCCGCGTGAAAGCAGTGCGGTTAACCCGCGCTTATTTCAAGGGCGAGCTGCCTCCGGCGGCGCACAGCTTTCGTTTACGGTCGGCGATGGAACCATCTCGATAAGACCGCTGAGTGGCGCCCCGTGACCGGAGGAATAATTTGGCAAGTGAAAGCTGAAAAATGAAGATTGCAAAGTGACATTTTCTAATTTGCACTCTTCATTTCTCATTTTGTAATTTGCAATTTAGTTAGACCGTCATGGCTGAACCTATCCAACTCGACGTGCTCGCTATCTTCTCGCATCCTGACGATGCGGAGCTGACGATGGCGGGCACGCTTCTAAAGCTAAAATCGCTTGGCTATCGCTGTGGGATAGCCGACATGACGCGCGGCGAGATGGGAACCCGCGGTACGCCGGAGATTCGGGCGAAGGAAGCGCTGGATGCTGCGCGCGTGATGAATCTGGATACGCGCGTCAACGTCGGTTTGCCGGACGGGCACCTGGCTTTGAATGAAGACAGCAAACTGGCGGTCGCCCGCTTGTTAAGAAAGTATCGTCCGAGAGTTGTCTTCACTGCGCACTGGGATGATCCGCATCCCGATCACGCTGCGACCTCGCACATCGTGCGCGAGGCGGCCCGGCTGGCGACGATGCGTCGCTACGACAGGGACAGTGGGTTCGAGCCGATCAAGATGCCGGCAGTTGCGCATGCGGTTTACTCGCGACTTGTGGTGCCGTCATTCATCGTTGATGTTTCCGAATTCGCGGAGAAAAAAATGGAGGCCATCCGCGCCTACGCGTCGCAGTTCTATCTGGCCGACTCGAAAGAGCCTGAGACGCGAATTGCGCAGAAGGGCTTCTTGCGGCAGATAGCCGACCGCGCTCGTTATTACGGTTCGTTGATAGGAGTTGAGGACGGCGAGCCCTTCTATGTTCGCGAAGCGCTGAACGTCGACGACCCGGTTGCGTTGCTGACGAGGCCGATGAATATTTACTCTTAGTCAGTTGTCAGTTGTTCGTAGTCAGTTGAAGAGAGACTGACAACCGACAAATGACCACTGACAGTGTTCACTTTTTCTTTTCTTCCAAAACCGTTCTGGCAATCGCGATTGTGGCCGCTGCCCGCGGCGCTTCATGTTCAAACAGTCGCGCTAGTTGAATCGCTTTCTCAAAATCGTCGTTGGCCAGTTCGGTGAAGAGCGGGTCAATATTAAACTCGCCGTTGGATGTACTCCTGCTCGTTGCGTTGGCTTTAGTGACCAAACTTATCCTCATCACGCCGTCTTCGCCGGTAAATGTTTCGGCTGAGTTGGCGGCCTTGAGTACGTCGTCGATGGTCTGCCATGCCTTGGCTCTGTCGATAGTCAGCATGGCGTTGACGACTCCGATGAGCGCACGCGGTCGATCAGGATCGGAAGGCTCAATGCGTCGTGCTTCGGCCGCTGAATCGTCAAGTAGCGAGAGTGCCTTGTCGCGATCGGTTTTCCCCAATAACTTCGCGGCCTGACTGAGTCCCCACGATTTTTGCACGTGAGTAAGCTCGCCGGTGCGCACAAGTTCAACCACGCGATCAGCATTCTTCTTACTTACCGCATTGATTACCAGGCTCGCATCGATGAAGGCGCGCGCTTTTTGGCGCAGTTCGCTGTCTTCGATCTTGGAGACATAATCGCGCGCGCGATTGTCTTCGCTGTCGGTAAACAGCCGCGCCAGATCCAGGTACAGCTGGTCGCGCTCTTCGGATGTCTTGGCGCGATCGATTCGATTAAGCAGCGACTTTTCTCGATCTTCGCTGCTCTGCGGCGGCCGGATTCCCTCTCGTAAAGGGTTGTCGTCACGGTCTCGAGCATCCTCTGGGACCAGGTTCGTCAACGCTTCCATTTGGGTGCGCACAGCCTCGGCCATGTCCCGCGACGCGTACTGTTCGAACAATGGCAGCAGTCGCTTTAGCATTAAGTACTTTCCCTGCACGCCGGAGGAGCTTTGATCTTGTCCTGCCGGCGGCAGCGGCCGGAGAAGAATATTCGCTGCTGTGCGGAAGAAGGCGTCGCGTAGTTGCGCAGGAACTACCGGAGGCATGTTGTTGCCTGAAGAC